>Ga0078894_10000433_pt1 | contig 29056 bp, 25 predicted proteins | sample LauGreSu1BDMLBSD_2_FD_67506 | JGI IMG/M metagenome (GOLD analysis project Ga0078894, IMG submission 67506) | Freshwater lake microbial communities from Lake Michigan, USA - Su13.BD.MLB.SD (version 4) (version 4) | ecosystem: Environmental > Aquatic > Freshwater > Lake | place: Lake Michigan... | reverse complement strand
AAATACAACCGTTATCATACAAGGTAAAAAACGTTTTCAAATTGATCAGTTTATTCAAACCGAACCCTATTTTAAAGCTCAAATTTCTGCATTAGACGAAACACAACCCGATAAACAAGATGCTGAATTTCAAGCCATCATATCAAACCTCAAAGAAACTTCACTGCAAATTATAAAATTATCACCTCATATACCCAGTGAGGCCAGTTTTGCCATCAATAATATTGACAGTCCTAATTTTTTAGTCAATTTTATTTCTTCAAATATGAATATCGGAAGTGCCGAAAAGCAACAACTTCTAGAAATTAACGATTTAAAACAACGCAGTTTACAGGTTTTAGAGCATCTGAATAAAGAACTCCAAATGTTGGAATTAAAAAATCAGATTCAAAATAAAACCAAAATGGATTTAGACCGTCAGCAGCGTGAATATTTTTTAAATCAACAAATAAAAACCATTCAAGAAGAATTGGGGGGAAATAACTTTGAACAAGAAATTACCGAATTTAGAGAAAAAGCAAAATCCAAAAAATGGTCTGATACGGTTCGCGAAACCTTTGAAAAACAATTATCTAAATTACAACGTATGCATCCGCATGCAGCTGAACATGGTATTCAAACCAATTATATTGAACTTTTACTGGAGCTGCCGTGGAATGAAAATGACCCCACCACAATTGATTTAAAAAAAGCTGAAAAAATATTAAATCAGGATCATTTTGGACTTGAAAAAGTAAAACGGCGAATTCTTGAGCATCTTGCAGTTTTAAAATTAAAAGATAACATGAAGGCGCCCATTCTTTGTCTTTATGGTCCACCCGGCGTAGGCAAAACCTCATTAGGTAGAAGTATAGCCAAAGCACTTAACCGAAAATATATACGAATGAGCCTGGGTGGTTTAAAAGATGAAAGTGAAATTAGGGGTCATCGAAAAACCTATATCGGCGCTATGCCAGGTCGTATCATTCAAAATTTAAAAAAAGTAAAGCGTAACAATCCGGTATTTGTACTGGATGAAATTGATAAAGTTGGACACGATCACCATGGTGATCCTTCCTCAGCGCTACTGGAAGTTTTAGATCCTGAACAAAACCATTCTTTTTACGATAATTTTCTTGAACTTGATTTTGATTTAAGTAAAATTTTATTTATTGCTACTTGCAACCAGTTAAATACTATACAACCGGCCTTACGGGATCGTATGGAAATTATTGAAATCAGCGGCTACACTGAAGAAGAAAAAATTCAAATAGCCAAACAGCATTTACTTCCTAAAATATGTTCAGAACACGGATTAAAAAAATCACAATTTGTTATTTTGGAACGTGTGTTAACATTTATAATACGTCATTATACATTTGAAAGCGGCGTTCGTCAACTTGACAAAACCCTTGCTAAACTTGCCGGGCGGGTAGCCTGGTTTGTGGCTCAAAAAAAACCTGCGCCTGCGCTACAAATTAAACAGGTACAAGAAATACTGGGTGCATACCATCCTAAAACACAATATCAGGGTAATCATATTGCAGGCGTAGTTACCGGACTGGCATGGACCCAAATGGGTGGAGACATACTTTTTATAGAAGTGAGTTGTGCGCCTGCTAAAACAGGCAAATTATCACTTACAGGCAATTTAGGCACGGTAATGAAAGAAAGTGCTACCATAGCTCTTGAATATCTAAAATCTCACGCGCAACTTATTAACAGCAGCGCTTCAGAAATTGATTCCCTAAATTTACATGTTCATGTACCTGAGGGTGCTACACCAAAAGATGGACCAAGCGCAGGTGTTGCCATGTTAACAGCATTAGCCAGTGCCATTACACGACGTAAAGTTCGCAAGCATTTAGCCATGACGGGTGAAATTACATTACGTGGACAAGTATTACCGGTTGGTGGTATTAAAGAAAAATTATTAGCTGCCAAACGGGCAGGGATTAAAGAAGTTTTATTATGTACCGAAAATAAGGCCGATGTACTAGAAATACCTAAAGCCTATCTTAAAGGCCTAAAGATTACGTATGTTAATGAAATGACTGACGTACTGCATTACGCCCTTTTAGATGAAAAGGCAAAATCCTAAGGATTAATTATAAAATTATAACTTTGCAGCGTGCAAGCATTTTCCCTACATGCTGTTTCTCCAATTGATGGCAGATACCAGTTGCAAACGCAAGTACTTTCTGATTATTTTTCAGAATACGGTTTAATTTGTTACCGTTACAAAGTTGAAATTGCATATTTTTTAGCACTAGATACACTTCGGTTAAAAGGATTTAAACCTTTAAGTTCAGATCAAATACAACAGATTACAGCTTTAAGTACCCACTTTTGTGAAACCGATGCACTTGCTATTAAGGCAATTGAATCTACTACAAACCATGATGTTAAAGCCGTTGAATACTATATAAAACAACAGTTTGCAAATTTGCATTTGCAAGATTGGTGCGAGTTTATACATTTTGGGTTAACTTCTCAGGACATTAACAATACCGCTGTCCCCCTGGCGCTTAAAGAATGTAACAACCTAAAAATTGATCCCTTGTTACATACGCTCATTGAAGACCTTTTAACCTTAGCTAAACAATGGCACGATATTCCAATGTTAGCCCGAACACACGGACAAGCAGCCTCGCCCACCCGTTTAGGTAAAGAGCTAATGGTGTTTGTAGAACGCCTAAAACGGCAAATGGAAAGAAAAAAGGGTATTCCGTTTGTAGCAAAATTTGGAGGTGCCACTGGAAATTTTAATGCCCATGTTGCAGCTTATCCCCAAACCGATTGGATTAAATTTGCCAATTCGTTTGTTTCAGATCAGCTTGGCCTTGAACGCTTGCAGTTTACCACACAAATTGAACACTATGATGATCTGGCTGCATATTTTGATCAAATAAAACGTTTAAATTCTATTTTAATAGATTTATGCAGAGACATGTGGGCGTATATTAGTCTCCATTATTTTAAACAAGTGCTAAAACCCGGTGAGGTAGGTTCATCAGCCATGCCCCATAAAGTAAATCCAATTGATTTTGAAAATGCAGAAGGAAATTTAGGAATTGCAAACGCCATGTTTGAACATTTAGCAGGTAAATTACCCGTTTCGCGATTACAGCGTGATTTAACCGACAGCACCGTTTTACGAAATATTGGCGTACCGATGGCGCATTGCATAATTGCATGGAATAGCATTCGAAAAGGCCTTTCAAAATTATTACTAAACCCTGAAGCTTTAGAAGGAGATTTAAATGCACATTGGAGTGTTTTAGCGGAGGCCATACAAACCATATTGCGTCGCGAGGGATATCCCAAACCTTATGAGGCCTTAAAGGCTCTTACACGAACACATAATCATGTAAATGCACAAACCTTACATGCATTTATTGATTCACTTAATGTTTCATCTGAACTTAAAACTGAACTAAAGTCTTTAAGCCCGCAACTATATACCGGTATTAATCCTCCTTTTTAATAGTATGCGCCGTTGGGTTTTTACAGCATCCAAACACTTAAGCGTGGCAGAATGCCAAACTCTTAACAGTTTAGCAGATGCCTTTATTTCAACATGGTTAAGTCATGGAACACCCGTTCGTGCAACACATACATTAGATTTTAACTGTATATTAAGTATTGAATTGCAAACAGACTCTTCAAGCTCGGGTTGCAGCACCGATGCCTTGTTTCGATTTATTAAAATGCTTGAAACGGAATTACAATGCGAATGGCTCAACCGCAAGCATGTACTTTTAAAACGCAATAATAGCTTTAAAATTTTTCATGCAGACAGCCTCCCTAAACACATTCCGTATTCAGAATTAAAACATTTTTATTTATTTGACACCAATGCATTTGGCATGGATGGGACTATGCTACCTTGGGTAACAGCGGATGCAACTTGGTTAAAATCTGTGTACTAACTTTTTAAAAAACCAGATAACTGTTGGTTTACTAAATCCACTAGATTTTGGTGCTGTGGATGCTCTGGATGTAATACTTGTTTAATACCTGATACCGGTAATTTATTAAAATACACATGTGCCTTTAAATGATGAAAGAGGTCTGTAAGATGATCCATTCCTCTTAAATTTCCGGCTCTGCCCTCGGAAATACCTGCCAATGCTATATGTTTTTGATTCCAAATTTGCGGATTCCATATATCTATACAATATTTAAATATTCCTGGAAAACTTCCATTGTATTCTGGACTTATAACATAAATATGAGTACTGGGTACAATTTTAGTTTCCGCCAGCGCATTAAATTTTAACTGTTTTTGATTATATACGTCAGAACCTAATATAGCTTCAGGCAAATCAGCATGTAAATCTAAAAGATCGGCTTGCAATCCCAAATTTAAAACCTGCTGATACACTAATTTTGAAAACTCCAAAGTTTTACTGTTGTTACGGTTTGTGGCGCTGATGATTAAAAGGGATGTCATGTTATTAACATATAAACGTTTGATGCACTGGTATTGTTCAAAACTACATCCCTCACAAACCTATATTTATTTATATTTTTACATGATATCAACGTATGACCGTAAAATATCTTGGACATTCTTGTTTTTTAATTGGTCTAGGCTCAAAAACCTTATTGTTTGACCCTTTCATCAAACCCAATCCTTTAGCTAAAGATATTGATTTTGGCGGATTGCAAACCGATTTGATTTTAATATCTCATGGACATCACGATCATATCGCTGACGGTCCAGAACTAGCCCGGCAAACCCAAGCGCCTGTGTTAAGCAATTACGAGATTTGCCATTGGTTAAACAAACAGGGTATAACATCTACCATTGCAATGAACATTGGTGGAAAATGGGTACAACCAGAATATTCTGTTAAATGCGTTAACGCAGTGCACAGCAGTAGCCTACCTGACGGCACATACGGGGGCAATCCAATGGGATTTATCGTTGAAAGTAAATTTGGTAATTTTTATTTTGCCGGTGATACCGCCCTAACCTACGATATGAAATTAATTGGCGAATACCGTAAAATTGATGTTGCCCTACTACCAATTGGTGATCATTTTACGATGGGTGTTGATAATGCTTTAATAGCCTCCGATTTTATAAACTGTAATACCATTATAGGCATGCATTATAATACGTTTTCGCCCATTCAAATTTCAACTGAAGCCGCACAACTTAAATTTAAAGCCGCCGGCAAAACATTACATCTACCTGCTATAGGTTCAACACTAGAATTTTAACATGGGAAAAATAATTACAATTGCAAATCAAAAAGGTGGTGTAGGAAAAACAACTACAGCAATAAATTTAGCAGCATGCTTAGCTGTATTAGAATACAAAACGTTGTTAATTGACGCCGATCCCCAAGGTAATGCCACTTCAGGCGTTGGTGTTGATCCCCGTACCATTAAAGGAGGATTATACGAATGTACCATTCAACAAAGTAATGCAAAGCCTTACATTTTAAAAACAGATACGCCTCATTTGGATGTATTACCAACAAACGCTGATTTAGCCGGACTTGAAATAGAATTGGTTAATTTAAATCAACGCGAACAAATGATGAAGCGGGTGTTGCAGCCATTAAAAGATGAATATGATTTTATAATAATGGATTGCTGTCCATCCTTGGGACTGATTGTAATAAACAGTTTGTGTGCGGCAGATAGTGTTTTAATTCCTGTTCAGTGCGAATATTTTGCACTTGAGGGTATGGGACAATTACTGCAAACCGTAAAATTTGTACAAACCCATTTAAACACCCAATTAGATATTGAAGGTGTTTTACTTACTATGTTTGATGGCAGGCTCAGACTTGCCAATCAAGTTGTAGAGGAAGTTAAAATGCATTTTCAGGATATGGTATTTGATACCATCATTCAGCGGCTAACAAAATTAGCCGAAGCTCCCAGTTTTGGAAAAACCATCATCATGCACGATGCCTCAGGTAAAGGATCTACCAATTATTTAAATTTGGCCAGAGAACTGCTGCAACGAAACGGATTAACAAAATTTACTACGCGTGGAAAATCTAAACCTGAACCTCCTGAGGAACTAAATGAAAATGGTATATGAGTAATGCTAAAAAACAATCGCTTGGCCGCGGATTGGGTGCTTTGTTAAATTCTACTGAAACCGATATAACATCTTCACCGCCCACACCGGGTGCTGGTACAATTTCCAGTATTAAAATTCAACATATACAAACCAATCCCTTTCAACCCCGAACTGAATTTGATGAAGATGCTCTTGAGGAACTTTCTGATAGCATTTTGCAATTTGGAATAATTCAACCTATTACGGTACGTAAAATTGGATTTGATCATTATCAACTTATTTCGGGAGAGCGTCGCTTACGCGCAGCACTTAAAGCAGGTCTTCAGGAAATTCCCGCCTATATTCGTATTGCTGATGACCAGGCCATGCTTGAAATGGCACTGCTTGAAAATATTCAACGTGAAAATCTTGATCCCATTGAAATTGCACTGTCATACAAACGCCTAATGGATGAATGCAAACTAACACATGAGGCGCTTAGTGAACGTGTTTCAAAACAACGCAGTACCATTACAAACTATTTACGTTTATTAAAATTACCCATACCTATACAAAAAGGTTTACGAACGGGAGAATTAAGTATGGGGCATGCAAAAGCCCTTGTTAACATAGAACCTGAAGACCGTAAACTGGCACTATTTGCTTTGGCACTTGAACAAGATTTATCTGTGCGTCAAATGGAACAACTGGCACGTTCTGAAAAACAAGTATCTGCCCTACCCTCTAAAAACAAACGCAAACATTTAGCCATAGAAGATAAAATTATTATAAAACAGCTGCAATCTACATTTGGAAATCGGGTTAGCTTTTATCGTAATTTAAAAGGTAAAGGAAAGCTTTCTATTGCATTTACCAGCCCTCTTGAATTGCAACATCTCTTACAATTTTTTTCTATTGCTGTTCCCGAATCGTGAAACGGATTCTGGCCCTTTCAGACACACACGGATACTGGGATAAAGCGTTAATCCCCTATATAGAGGCAGCAGACGAAATTTGGCATGCTGGAGATATTGGTGATTTAGGTCCTTTTTTAAGCTGGTGTAACAATAAAACCCTTCGTATGGTTTGGGGCAATATTGATACTATAAATTTACGAACCTTATTTTCTGAAACCTTATACTTTAAATGCGAATCCTTACATGTTTGCATAGTGCATATTGCAGGTAAAGCACATAAACATCCCCAATCGGTTAAAGCATTTCTTAATCAAAACCCAACAGACATATTGGTGTGTGGCCATTCGCATATGTGTCAAATTGCTCAAAATCTACCCTATTCGAGGTGGTTTATTAATCCTGGCGCCTGTGGTAAAGAGGGCTTTCACCGTATCCGTACTGCTGTTCAATTTGCTATTAAAGATGCACAGCTTTTAAATGTTGAAGTCATTGAATTTGGTAAACGTGCGCTAAGCTTATGAATATAAAAAAACACTGGACCAAAACCGATTTAACTACATTATATGCTTTTTATAACAACAAGGTACAACATATTGATTGCATCATTTGGCAAAATCAAATAGATCCGCAACAAACAATAGAAATTATTGATGCCCTTGTTATAACATTTGAAAACACAAAGCAGTTAATTATTGCTACCGATTCGTCCGGAACCGGACTCTATTCGTGTACTTCGATTGATGAACATATTACCGGATTACAAAGTCCTGATCCGCGCATCCGATTATTTAAGGCCCGGGCTGACAAAACCCAATTATGGCAATCGGTTCTAAACAAATCGCTTTTAAGTATTGGTTTATCCAAAGATCCCGACGATATAAATCATTATTTATCAGATGGTATCATTTTAAATTTTGAAAACGAATCGCGCGAGCTACGAATGCATCCATTAGATGGAATACTATTAGATTATTATGAAGCCTAAATACTCTGTTTAAACCCTTTTTCAACTTAAAAGTCTATGTATCTTTAAGCTATGATTTGGAAGTATTTAACACAATGCTTAAGCCAATTTAAACTACTGTTTTGGATTTTTATAATTAGTATTACGCTGGGGGCAAGCTATTGGGTAAGTAACATAGAAATGTCGTATGAATTTGCTAAAATTTTACCTGCAGACGATCCTGATTATAAAGTTTACAGCGATTTTAAAAGCACTTTTGGAGAAGATGGCGTTTTAATGGTTATTGGGGTTAAAGATTCTACATTCTTTACTGCTAATAAAATAAACGACTGGTTTCTACTTACGCAAAAACTTAAATCTTTAAACGGTATACAAAATGCTGTTTCTGTTTTAACAGCATTAAAAGGGCATCGCAACGATTCAACCTTAAAAATTGAAACAGAGCCATTTATGAAATCCCCTGTAGCATCGTTATCTGAAATTCAAAAACTTAAAGCTGAATTATTAAACTGGCCCATTTATAAGCATAAGCTTTGGGATCCTGAACATCATGTGATGCTTATCGGTGTAACATTTGATTCTAAAACGCTTAATTCTGCAAATCGCTTAGCACTTATTGATAGCATTTTAACGCCCTGCAAGCACTACGAAAACAAATACCATACACCATTGCATTATTCGGGCATGCCCTATTTACGAACGCATATCATGAAAAAAATACGTCATGAAATGATGTTGTTTATACTTATTAGTGCATTGGTTTCCATTGGTATACTATGGCTCTTTTTCAGAAACTTTAAAATGGTGGCAATATCACTTTTAACCGTTGGAATTGGTGTGGTATGGACCATGGCTTTAATGTATGCGCTTGGCTACAAAATAACTGTTTTAACCTCATTATTGGCACCTTTAATTATGGTTATTGGAATTCCCAACTGTATATTTTTTATTAACCGGTATCGAAAAGCACTTGTTGAAAATCAAAACCGAAATAAAGCTATCGAAGTAATGGTTAGCAGTATGGCCTTAACCTTACTTATTGCTAATGTAACAACGGCTATTGGTTTTGCTGTATTATATTATACCAATAGTGCCATTTTACAAGAGTTTGGCATTACCGCCAGCATGGGTGTCATGCTAACGTTTTTAATTACGCTCATTACCATGCCTTTGGTATTACATTATATTAATGAACCCTTTGAAAAAACCAAAAAAACCACCGAATGGAAATGGATAACACTGTTTTTAAACCGTATAGAAACATTCGTTTTTCATAAGCGAAAAACCATTTACATCCTAACTATATGCATAAGTATTTTGGGGTTTTGGGGCATGAATTACATCAGCTTAAACGGATATGTAATAGATGATTTTCCTAAAAACGATATTGCCTATACCGATATGCGATTTTTTGAAAACTATTTTGCAGGGGTTTTACCGTTTGAATGTATTATTAAAACTCAAGACTCAAATGGTATTTTTAAAAATAATGCACGTGTTTTATACAAAATAAAACGATTAGAACGAATGATGCATCAATACCCGCAGTTTTCTGAACCCTTATCGTTGGTTTCCGGCATTAAATTAGCACATCAAATGGATCGCGGCGACTCCAAATTTTATTCGCTTCCAGCCGTTGAAGATTTAAAAGATTTATACGAGCGAAATAGCCAAACCGAAACGCCCAACCCGTGGTTAAAACCCTATTTAAATGCCCAACAATCACAAACGCGCGTAAGCTTTCAAATAGCAGATATTGGATCATTAAAATTTAATGCCCTTTTAAACGAAATTAAACCCCGTATCGATTCCATTTTTCCATTAAACACCTATACAACCGTTTTAACTGGCCACAGCCGGGTATTTTTAAAAAGTCAATCGTATTTACAGCAAAATTTAATTGAAAGTTTAATTATTGAGATTATTTTAATTGCACTCGTTGGATTACTTTTATTTAGATCCCTAAGCATTATTGTATTATCAAAGCTACCATGCTTATTGCCCCTTTTAATAACTGCAGGCATAATGGGTTTTGCCGATATTGCATTTAAACCCTCTACCATTTTAATTTTCAGTATAGCCTTTGGAATTTCGAGTGATGGAACCGTATATTTTTTAACACGATTTCGAAATGAAATTAAACGTGGTCTTAAATTTCATGAAGCGATTCGCGTGAGTATTTACGAAACAGGTCAAAGCATGGTTTTTACAACCATTATTTTGTTTTTTGGATTTATTGTATTTGGATTTTCAAGTTTTGGCGGTACATCGGCTTTAGGTATATTAGTTTCTATTACTTTAGTTATGGCTTTATTAGCTAATTTAATTTTGTTACCGTGCATTTTAATTTCACTTCAAAACCGCATAAAACCAATTAAAGAACACATAACACCTAATACAATAATAGATGATGAACACCACTAAAAAAACCATTGCTGTTGGTTCTGTAACCTGCGGTTCTGATACTTTATTTTTAATCAGCGGCCCCTGTGTTATAGAAAGCCGAGATATTATGATGAAAACGGCAGAAACGTTAAAATCCGTTTCTGAAAAACTGAAAATACCCATTATTTTTAAATCCAGTTTTAAAAAAGATAATCGCAGCAGTTTATCATATTATGACGGACCTGGATTAGACGAAGGTCTTAAAATGTTATCTGAAATTAAATCCCAATTTGGATTTCCTTTACTTACCGATATACACGAAGCACATCAAGCTGCACCTACAGCCGAAGTTTGTGATGTAATTCAAATTCCAGCCTATTTATGTATGCAAAGCAGTTTAATAGTTGCAGCTGCCAAAACAAATGCTGTAATTAATATAAAACACGGTCAGTTTCTTGCTCCCGAAAACATGAAACATCCCCTACAAAAGTGTATCGACGCTGGAAATTCTAAAGTAATATTAACCGAACGTGGCTATACTTTTGGTTATAATGACTTAATTGTTGATCCGCGTAGCTTTTACCAATTACAAGCCTTAGGGTTTCCTGTGGTATTTGACATTACCCATTGTGTACGTAAATACGGAATACCCAGTGCCGATGCTAAAGGCGGTATGCGCGAATATTTGCCTGTTTTAAGCAGAGCCGGCGTTGCCAGTGGTGTTGACGGTATTTTTATTGAAACACATCCAGAACCTGCCAAAGCCCTTTGTGACGCCGCTTCACAATTATCAGTGTATGATTTAGAAGCGTTTTTAAAGCCGCTTATAGCTTTACATCAGGTTGTTACGTCTTATTCAGCGTGATATAGCTTTAGCCCCTGCATGGGTGCCTGTAACACAGTACCCATTGTAAATCCAGCCTGTTGGGCTACAGCTTTAAATTCAATATCAAAATGAAATGCTATAGAGCCTACAGCATGTATAGGCAAATGTTTGGCATTTGAATATTGGGATACTTGATATTTAAAAAAACTTTCAAAACATCGTAAAACAAGTGCCTGTATGTATTCATGAGCTCGGTTTTGGGCTATAAAATGACTAAAACTGGCTAAATAACGACTGGGTAACGTAGTGCTGTATACCTGATTTAAAATTTCTTCTCGATTATAGCCTTCCGCTTCAAAATTAAGTTTTAACGCGTATGGTAATTTTTGATCAAAATAATCTTGAATTAACCACTTTCCCATCTGTGCACCACTTCCCTGATCGCCCCACAGGTATCCTACTGAAGGAATATTTTCGATAATATCTGTACCATTGTAAAATCCACTATTACTACCAGTGCCTAATATACATGCAATACCTGGTTGTTTTTGGCATAATGCTCTTGCTGCACCAAGTAAATCGTGTTGTATGCAAAGTGTTTTAATTTTTAATACTTCAGCAAACAAAGATTCCATTTTTTGTATTTGAACCTTTGCAGAACAACCGGCCCCGTAATACTGTAACTCCGTTTTAGTTACGTCAATATTATTTAAATGTGGTAAAACGTCTGTTTGTAATTGCGTTATAATTTCAGATGTGGATTGAAAATAGGGATTAAACCCTTTTGTGGTAAAATCCAACCATGTTGTTCCATTCCAAATAGACCACATGGTTTTGGTGGAACCGCTATCTGCTAAAATCCTATACATAAAACCAATTTACACAATATAACTAAAACAACTACCATGTATTGTATTCAAAAATGAAAGCAAAAAAAAACCGCCTTAAGGCGGTTTTTAAATGATGTAATTAAATAGTTATTCAGCGGTTTCCGAAGCCTGTGCCGCAGGCTCATCTGAATTTTCAACGTTTGAAACCGAAGCTGTTGCTTTTGCAGCAATTTGAGCAGCCTTAGCTTCTTTCACAGCTGTTTCAGCCTTCATACGAGCTTCGTATTGCGATTTACGTTCAGCTTTTAAGCTATCCCGTTTACCTGAAATTTTAGACTCCTTTTGTGCCATCCATTGATCAAAGCGCTGTTGAGCCTGCTCTTCTGTAACAGCACCTTTACGAACACCCTCGGCTAAATGACGTTTAAACATAACGCCTTTATAAGATAAAATAGCCCTGCAGGTATCTGTAGGTTGAGCGCCTTTTAACAACCATTGTAGCGCTGCATCAGCGTCAATATCTATTGTTGCCGGGTTTGTTTGGGGATTATACACCCCGATTTTTTCAATGAATTTTCCATCGCGTGGTGCACGACCATCCGCCACGACCACATGAAAAAAAGCGGCATTTTTTTTACCATGCCTTTGTAGTCTGATTTTTACTGCCATAGTGTTATAATTTAGGGATGCAAATTTACAATTTTTTTAGTATTTATAAAAATAATTAAATAACTAATAATCAATTTGTTAGCCTTGAATTTTTAAATACTTAGTAGCCCCCGTGGGATCAATGCGCATTAACAACTCTAAAATTTTAGATTTTTCCTCGGCACCGGCACCTTTGTACAGGTTTACAATTTCATCGCGTTTGGCGTTAAAAAATACCAACATGGCATACGATGCCGGGCGTGCTGCATATACCCCCTGCAATTGTTCTAAAGCATTGGTAATAGACGTGCGCGACGCTTCAACATCCTGGTGCATATGATCTAAACCAGTAAAACAATAGTTAAATAAACATTCACGCAAGCCTTTAAAAACAGGTTGCAGTGCATTTTCACACAACCAATACCGGTTTTTTTGACCCGCTTCATTACTTTGCCATCCACGTTCTGAGGCCATTTGTGCATTGTTAACAATTTGCTGTGCCTTTTGCCAATACCCTGTACCGCCCATGGATGCAAAAGAATCCGAATCGCTGGCTAATATCACATACGCATAATAGGCTAATACAGCTGTTAAATTATTTTGAAACGTGTTGATATTAAATTCAAGCTGTGAAAATTGTTGAAATTTAAATTGAAAATTTTCATCCTCAACATTTAGCACGGGCGTATAATAGCCACTTTTATATACCGGTCTGCGTGATGATACTTGAATACTTGCTTGATATTCATCGGTAGCCAGCACTTTACTGATGATAATGAGTATTGAGCATTCGATACGTTCCTGAGGTAAATAGGTTTCATTTGTCCAACGGGTTGAATTCATAAATTCAAAAATTGATTTTTGCATCTGATCAAAAATCTGTTTATTGGCTGAACCTTGAATTTGGGTATAGTTTATTTCAATTTGACAATTGAGTTCTTGAGACCACAAGCTAAAAAACCGTAAAACAAATAAAATCGTAAATACTTGTTTCATTTTAATACGGTTATAAAAAATTGAGCAATTTGACGGGCCAGTTCATCTTTTTTAGCAAACGAAATTTCAGTCGTGTTATTGTGTTTATTGATAATCCATGCGCGTGATCGTGTGGTTCCTATAGCCTCAGAAGCCCAATTGGCAATTATATAATCTAACCCTTTAGACTTTAGTTTTTGCAGCGCATGTTCCTGTAAATGTTGTGTTTCAAGGGCAAATCCAACTAAACACTGTTGTGATTTAAGCGCCGAAAGGGTTTTAAGGATGTCGGGATTAGCAATTAATTCTAAACTTAGGTCTGTGTTTTTTTTAAGTTTATGATGGTGTTTAATTTTAGGTCTATAGTCGGCCACTGCAGCCGCTGCAATAACCAAATCTTGATCTTTAAAACGTTGCTGCATGGCCACCAGCATATCCTCTGCTGATATTACCCTGCATATATCAATGGATGTATAGGATGTTGTGAGGGTTGTTGGCCCCAAAACCAATTGCACGTGTGCACCTAAAGTTGAAAAGGCTTCGGCTAAGGCTATACCCATACGCCCCGAACTTGCATTACCAATAAAACGAACAGGATCTATATATTCATGTGTAGGTCCGGCGCTTATTAAAACTTTTTTGGTATATAAGGGTAATTGTTGCGCTATATAATCTTTAATATGTTTAAAAATAATATCCGGTTCGGGTAACCGACCCTGTCCTTCCAGTCCACTGGCCAAAAGACCTGATTCGGGCTCAATAACAATCAAATTAGAACGCGTTTTTAATTGCTGTACATGTAATTGTAAAGCCTGCGATTGATACATCTCTAAATCCATTGCCGGACAAAGTATTACCGGGCATTTGGATGAAAAATAAACAGCATCTAAAAACCGTGTGCACGAACCTTGAGCAAGTGCACCCATGGTATTTAATGTTGCCGGTACAATGACTATCAATTCAGCCCATTCGGCCCAATGTACATGATTGTTCCACATGCCATTTTGAGTATAAAATTCAGAAATTACCGGATGATTTGTAAACACCGCCATTACTTCAGCACTTACAAATTCATGTGCCTTGGGTGTCATCATAACACGTACTTCGGCACCGGCTTTTACCAAAAGGCGCACTAATAAAGGAACTTTATATGCAGCTATACCACCGGAAATGCCGATAAGTATACGTTTGTGCTTTAGCATGGCGCAAAAGCCTTATTAAAATAGATTAATTTGAAGCTTCTTCAGCAGCTGTTCTAAAATAAATTGAATCGTCCAAAAATTCTTGCACCGCAATTAATGTGGATTTTGGAAGTTTTTCATAATGCTTTGAAATTTCTATCTGCTCACGATTTTCAAAAACCTCTTCCAGATTATCGTTGTGGGTGTTAAACTCCTGAAGTTTAGCACTTAGTTCTTCTTTAATTTGTGAGTTTACCTGGTTAGCACGTTTGCTAATAATAACTACCGATTCATATATGTTACCAGTTGGAGCATCAAACTGACGAATATCACGTGTTACAGTAGAATTGTCTGCGGTTGTTTTTTTAAAATCCATAGTGAATTAGTTTTTCCTTTAAAGCCAAAGCATTTTTTGATATCGATTCAGCGCGGCTAAGATACGAACTTTCAGGAAATAGTGAAATAAATTTAACATATTGATCCTGAACTAATTGAAGCCTATCAGCCATTTTAGAACTTACACTGTTGCGTGCTAATTGAAATTGCGCATCCAAATGATACAGCATTAACTCTTCGGTACGGTTACTGGTGGGATACGATTTGTAAAACTGCTCAGAAGCCATTATAGCCGCTTTCCAATCTGCAAGCTGCATGTATTGTTTAATAGTTTCAAACTCTTTGCGTTCTAATTTTTCATGCAATTTATCCATTAAGAGGTTACATGTATCCAGTTTATGACTTTCCGGATACTGGTCAATAAAATTTTGAAGTTCTGCTAAAGCATTTTCGGTATACGTTTGATCTAGTTTATAATTCGGAGAATTTAAATAATAACAATATGCATTCATATACAAACTGGTTTCAACGTATAAACCATTTGGAAACTGACGTGTGTAATTTTTAAAATGAAACTGACTTAACAAATAGTCCCCAATATTAAACTCACTCCAGGCATAGCGGTAATACAATAATTCCGCTTTATCAGTTCCCTTAAAAACAGGAACTAATTCTTCATACAATTGTGCAGCGCGCATAAACATATGTTGCTCAAAGTATTCGTGCGCCTTTGTTAGTTTAAATTCATAGTCGGTGCTGCGTAATATTTTATTATACCCGTCGCAAGACAGAAGTATTAAAATACATATTACCGATATTAAAAATTTCACTTTGTAAAATTACAAATTTAAAATGCATTTAATAGTTATTTCGCCTATGAACTCTATAGCGAATCGCACTGTAATACTGTAAAATCTAAATTTTTATAACAGGTTTTAAATGGTAATTGCGAAATATGTTGGGAAGAAACTTCATGCATATTTACCAATATAAATTTGCATTGATTACGATATAAATTGCGCCAATAGGCCTTATCTAAAATATGGTTTTCAGTACAAACCCAGCCCTTGCGATGCGAAAAATACAATACCTGTGGATTTTCGGAGCCTAAAACTGCTATTTTGTCCGACTGAATAGAAACGGAATTCATTACCGATTCGGCTTGTAATTTGTAATACTCTCCCGGTTTAATAAAAAAATCGTGTTGCTGATTTAAAATACCTTCAATACAAATAATTATAATACACGTTACAACTATGCGTTTTGAGGTTATACATGTTAATGCATATGCTGCTATGAATGCCAACACAGGCACAAATGGAATGATGTAATAATTGTGATGATAAAAAAAATATCCCGATTTTAAAATGTAAACTAAAAATATACTAGCAAGAAGTATAACCGTAATAAGGGCTTTACGAAATCTTTTATATACCATTAGTATAATACCTGTTATGCACATTAAAAAACCTGCATAACCACTAAATGCATCAAAGTAAAAGCGTTGTGCTGCTTGATTTAGATGCGATGTAAGTTCTGTAAAACCTGTTTGCAATGATCTGCCGGAATTATACCAGTTACCGTATTCTAAAGCTAATTTGGGATTCCAATAAAAATACCAAAAACCAACAGCAGCTAAGGGTATAGCCATTGAAAACATAAGTAATAGCCGTTGATTGCCGGTACAACTATGGGCAATACAAATAGGTAGTACAAGTATTAAATACATAGCAGCAGGAATTTTGGATAATGCAGCAAGCGTACTGAGTGCTATAAAGGCTAAAATATAATAGACATTGTTTGTGTGTATATATTTAAAAATCATAAAAATTGCAATTAACATTAATGACACACAAAACGTATCGGGCATCATTTTTCTTGAAAATGAAAACCAAATAGATACAGCTAATAAGAAAAATGCATAACGTGCATGTTGCTCTGTAAAACCCGAAATAACTATGAGTTTATAAAAAAACAGTAAACCCAAAGATGAGATGAATAGGTTGATAATTCGTCCATACCAGTGTTGATAAGAACATATTTTAGCCACTAAATAATGTAAAGCATTTAATGCCGGAAATTCCATTCCTATGATACCGGATTTACCCTGTGTTTCATCCGTGCAAGGTTTAAATACATTGCATTCGTTTTCATAAAAATTACGAGCTACCATTAAACCCGTAACTTGACGCCAATTATGACTTAGCTCTAATGGCGGATTGGTTATTCCTATTAATCTGCAAAGAAAAAATAATACAACTGCGTATTCAATTTTAAATTGTCTAATTTTCAATGTAACATGTTAGCGCGTTATCCATTTTGTGTGTTTTACTCCATTTGGAGTATAATACAAGGCTATATAGGTGCCTTCCGGATACTCTGATAAATTAATTTTAAGTTCGGATTGATCAACGCCTTGAATCAAAATTCGCTGCCCATAAATAGACCAGATTTCAACTCTGCCACCAATTGACAGATTTTTTAATATTACCTGTCCATTTAAACTTGGATTTGGAATAATGTTAAAGGTATTATGCTCTGTTTCTTCAAGCCCGGTACAATTTACCACAGTTACCGAAGCTGTTACTGTTTTTGCACAACCTGTAACTTGATCGGTATACGAATAACTACTGATAAAAGTACCGGATGTATTTGGTGAAAAAACGCCATTTACCACATTTGCTCCCGTGTAAATACCCCCTGCCGGCGTGCCATTTAATTGAAGTGTGCTACCTCCTGTTGATTTTGTACATAAAGATGCACTGGGATATGAAAGTGTAACGTTGGGAAGCGGATTTACCATAATATTTAACACGGCATTTGAAGCGGGACAAGGTGCATTGGCGCCTATACATGTAAAGCTTTGAACTCCGGCAATAGAAGAACTCGCTGAAGTACTGGCCGTATTGGCCCCATTACTCCATGTATAAGAATTTGCACCCGATGCCGACATGTTAAATATAGCACCCAAACATACCGCTGAGGGGCCACTTACACTTAGTTGTGACGGCTGCGATACGGTAACCGTTGCAGTTTGACTTCCTGTACAGCCCCCATTAACTCCTAATACGGTGTATACTGTTGTAGCCGTGGGTGACACAACAATTGAAGCAGCATTGGATATGGGATTAGTCCACGTATACGTGATATTTCCTGAAGCTGTTAAAGTGGCGCTACCACCCGAACAAATAACCCCAGCACCATTAATACTTAATGTAGGTGAGTTTAAATTTGAAATGGAAATGCTTGCCGTTGCAATATCGGTATAGGTACTGTTAAATGCCGCATTGCTGGCACTTTTGCGATATTTTACAGTTAATGACGCTGTTTGAATTCCGGGCACGTTAAATGAGGCCAATGCATTGGTGGTAAATAGAGTACCCGTACTAGAACCTGTAAAAGTCCATTTGTATATAGAATCGGTACTGGGTATTAAATTATTAAAAGGAGGCCAATACGCTGCAAATTTGTTAAAGTTAAACTGACGGTTTTGAAGCAATGCTGTTGTACTGGATGTGTTCATAAATACAGCATTACTATTGGTGCAAGCTGTATTTGTAGTAGCAGCAATTCCTGCAGTGTAAGAAAATGATACCCGTGGAGCAACAATAAACTCCAAATCGGTTCCCGTTCCAAAGGTATTTGTGTTAGAAATAAAATTACCCATATACCGCATACGTCCAAAGCCTTCACCAAATTTGCGGGCCGGCGTAAATGTTGAACTTGGTGTGCAGGCATTATTTAAAAACAACCGAATGGTATCATTAGGATTTGTTGATACATTACGGTATAATACTGCAAAATTACCGGTAACCGTAATAGGATTTGTAAAATTACCTCCAACCCAAACACCAATAGTTGTAGATGAAACGGATGTTTGAACCGAATCTAATGCCGGCAATATGGGCATATTGGCACCGTTTAAGGCACATAAATACAGGCGCACCGGAACACTGGGCGTAGGTGCAGTTGCATTTTTTATTACAATACCTTCCAAACCATGTACGGTTATGGTATTGGTATTTAAAAAAATACCCCCACAGTGGGTAATGCTTATGGTACCGTTGTAGGGTTGGTTTAGTGATAAAAAGTTTAAATTGGCATTAGCTGCTGTAGGATTTCTAAAATAATGCTTATTAAAAAAATACTCAAGGGTATCGGTTGCACCTGTTACTGCATCCTGCGAATTATAGCTAGCCAAATCAAAATTTTTATATGGATGAACGGCATTAGTGTGCAATTGCAATTGTGCAAAAACTGAAATATGAGTGTAAACAATCAAAAAAAGGCAAGCTATGTTTTTCATAGTAGAGATGTTTTAACGAATATAACAAATTTAATTTATAAAACAAAAAAGCCGCCCAAAGGCGGCTTTTTTGATCAACAGGATACTGTTAATTAATTCTGAATCAATACTTTAAAGCTTCTTGATTGATTTGCACCATCAGATACGGTTACCATATACTGACCTGAACTTAATTTAGAAACATCTAACGTTTCTTCCATTTTATCACTTAAAGTTTGAGAAACTACCTGTCCTAAAATATTACTTAAGGTAATATACGTAGAGCCGGCTAAACCCGAAATGGTAAGTTGACCGTTATTAGCAGGTGCAGGATATACCTTAACTGTAGTTCCAAAACCGGTGTTATCTGCAATTGATGTACAAGCTGCAACACTAATTGTAACTACTGCTGACGTAGCTTTACAACCCGAGGCGCCATCTGTACCATTAACAGTGTAATTAACTACACCACTGGTTCCGGATACGGTTGGAGTAACAGCTAAACTGGCTGTTGTACCAATATTAGGATTCGTTGCAGTATTCCAGGTATAAGTCATACCTGCAGGGCCAACCGCATTGATGGTTGTAGATTCACCCTTACAAACACGGGTTTTAGTAGCTGAGGCTGTTATAGCTGTAGCGCTGAAACCTAAAGAAGCTCCTAAAGAAAGGTATCCACCGGCTGTAAATACTGTTGGTGTTCCACCCGCAATTGGAATTTGAACAAATCCCGCTACTACACCATTTGTTGCCGCATTACCAATTGGAAAATATTGATTAGCAGGGATTGCTATTCCAAAATAATAGGGTGTGGAAGGGGTTAATGAAGGTGGTACCTGAAAGGTTAAAGTTTTGTATACGTCCATATCTGTGGCACCAATGGTTAATGTATTACCCGAGGCGAGTACCATACCACTGGCATCACATAATACCGGATATAATTGTTTTCCGGAATTGGCAGCATTTGCAAAAGAGGGTATTACACAGCTTACACCTGTTAAGCTGGACGCATTAGCTGAAGATGTATAGTTAAATGCATAAATTACACCGGCAGCATTGGAACCAGCTCCATAGGCTGAAGAAGTAAAAACACCTGCAGCAACAGGTGGCGGTATAGCAACATTGTTACAGGTTACACTTTGCGCCCAAGTGGCTGCATTGTTTGTATTGTTTTGATCAGGTAATGTAGAAACCGTCATATTATTTAAACCACTTGTTGTAGACGGAAATGCATTGAAAGAAATTATTGTAGACGCACCAGCTGCAAGTGCAGAAATGGTTTTGGTATCAGCAAATGTATTGGCACCGGTTACACCTAAAGCAACAGCAATATTCGATTTTTGAATATTACTAGAATTGCGAATTTGGGCAGAAACCACCTGCGTAGCATTTGCAAGCTTTGCAATAGTACCGCCTGCAAATAAACGCTCAACAGCAATTTCGTTACTAGCTGTGTTAGCAGCAGAAAATCTAAATACCGGACGAAACGCTGTATTTGCAATAGCATCAGGAGCAGGTGTTGTAGATGCAGAGGATGTTGCACCGCCAATTGTTAATGCATTATTGGCATCGTATGTAGCTGCAAAATTTGCACTAAGTGCTGCTGCTGCTGCTGTATACTGATACGCCACATATATACCACCTCCGGTATAATTAAAATTGGTAGCCAACGTCAATGTGATATTGGTGTTTGTAGCTGCAGGAATTACAAAATTACCTGCGTAATGATTGGTCATACCCGTTAAGGCGGTTGCAAATGAAGTACCCTTTAAATAGGTAGCATCTGTTGTATTTTGTAGATACAATGTAAATGCGCCTGTTGAGGCAGGAGAAACACCCGAAATTAAATCAAAACCAAATTGTGTAATGACACTATTGGTTAAGGCTAAACCAGATAATTCAGATGCCGGAATAATAAAACAGCCTTTAAGTGATGCCATAGAGGTGTTACCATTAGGAGCACGTAATTGAGTTGAGGCACCATTGCTTAAGGGGGCCTTAACAATGGATGTAGCCTGCGCATTAACTAAGCCAGAAAATGCAGAGGCTATAAATACAGTTGTAATTAGTTTTTTCATTGGACAGTTTTTAAGTTATAACTCACAAATTTAATGTTTCAAACTTAAAAAACAAATTTTTATTAAAATGCTAAGTGTTTGTAAAATAAAGCATTAGCAATATGTTTATAAAGTAGATTTTAATTTAAAATTAAATGTTTCAAAATTGCGCAATCTTTAATTTTTAGGTACTTTCGCCATACTATGACTATCAAATCTGTAATTCTTTATGCGGCGCTTTTAAGTTTTCAACTTAATGCACAAGTTGCTCCAAAAAACTGGTTTAATTTAGATCCGGAAACGGATAACATTAATGGCGTAAGTACTGAACGGGCCTACAATGAGCTGTTAAAAGGTAAAACGCCTGTAAGTGTAATTGTTGGTGTTATTGACAGCGGTGTAGACTATTTGCATGAAGATTTAAAAGACGTAATGTGGACTAATACCAAAGAAATTCCAAACAACGGAAAGGACGACGATAAAAACGGATACATAGATGATATACACGGATGGAATTTTATTGGCGGTAAAGATAAATCTGGAAAACCGGTTAATGTAAACGAAGATAATTTAGAACTAGCCCGTGTTTACGCTGCATACAAATCTAAATATGAAGGTAAAATCCCGGGAGATTTTAAAAGCACCAAAGAACAGCAAGAATGTGAACTATACCGTTCAGCCAAAGTAGATTTAGAACAACAACGTAATCAAATCAATCAATTGGCCGATCGTTATTTACCACTTTATGACAAATTAAGTGCTCTTAACGATGCTGTAAAAAAATCAAGTGGTAAATCTAAAATTACTGCCACAGAATTACAGGCCTATACCCCCGCAAACGATTCCGAAAAAGAAAATAAAGAACGTTTTGGCAAACGATTGGCAAATACCCCCGATTTGAGTTTAGACGATTTGCTGGCCTCCCTTCAAGATGCTGTAGATTACATCAATGCACAGTTAAAATACAATTTAAACCCCGATTTAAACACGCGCACCATAGTGGGCGATAATTATAATAACAGCGCTGAACGTTTTTACGGCAATGCCGATTGTAAAGGTCCCGAAAGTTTTCACGGCACACATGTAGCCGGAATAATTGGTGCTAAACGCAATAATGGCATTGGCATGGATGGTATTTGCGATGCCGTACAAATTATGTCAATACGTGCAGTTCCAAATGGTGATGAGCGTGACAAAGATGTTGCCAATGCCATACGATATGCTGTTGACAATGGTGCCAAAATCATCAATATGTCTTTTGGAAAAAAATACCCTTGGGATAAAAAAGCTGTAGATGATGCCGTTGCCTATGCCCACACAAAAGGCGTTTTGCTTATACATGCAGCCGGAAACGATCATGTAAATATTGACAGTGTTGCTCATTACCCATGTAAAACCTTTTTAAACGGCAAGCAGGCCGAAAATTTTATAGACATAGGAGCCTTGCACTGGAAACAAGGCGATAATATGGTTGCAGACTTTTCAAACTATGGTAAACGCACGGTTGATGTATTTGCCCCGGGTGTAGACATATACTCAACAGCACCCGAAAATGAATATAAAAATGCCAGTGGAACCTCCATGGCATGTCCAGTTACTGCTGGTGTAGCAGCTGTTTTAAAAGCTTATTTTCCGCATCTTACAGCAACTCAAATAAAAGACATCTTACTAAAAAGTGCAAATACTAAGTACAGCAATATGATTTTAAATACGGGGGCTGAGGATGCTTCTGCATCGCCTTCTGCGTTTAATTCATTAAGTAAAACCGGAGGTATTATTAATTTATATGCTGCTATAAAACTTGCGGAAACATATAAAAAATAACATGTTTTTAAAATTCCGGATTGTACTGATTGGCTTTGGAATTTTTAGTTGCACCAAAAATGAGTTAGCACCGCCAACTGTAAAGGATATTCCGGCAGATACCAGTTCTGAAGTTTTTACATGTAAAAATTTACCCCATGAGCCCGTGCCATTTGGATGGAACGACAGTACACGTAATGGAGAAGAAAATGTAATACAGTTTATGTATAATCCCGCTAATTCAAGCGAGGTAATTTACATGGCTGCAGGAGATCAAGCCGGTAGTAATAAATTATACTGTTATAACTTACCTCGTAAAACACGTCAGTTTTTAGGCTATTGCGGGCCTTATGCCCCAAGTGTTAACAAACGCGGTTGGATTGTTTTCAGTAGCATTGAACAAAACCTTTTTAAGATAAAATCTAATGGTGACAGCTTAACACAGCTGAGTTCAAATAATGTATCACATGCTCCCAGCTGGGATTATACTGGAAATTTTATTTACTTCTATCAGTCTACCTTTTTAAATGTTGGCAGTCAAATTATTAAAATTAAACCCGACGGTCAGTTTATTTCCACAAACCCCATAGGAATTCCTGATTTTGCATGCTTTAAAACCTCAAACAGTATTTTATACCAACGTATTTTAAATAATCAAAGTACCTTGGTAATCCGCGATATGTCAACGCAAGCTGAGCGGGCACTTATAAGCGGTACATTTAATCCTGCCAACGGTGCAACAGCATTTAAAAATCCGGTTATAGACAATTATGATACTTATGTGTATTGGGAACACCAACGCGGTATTTTACGTTGTGAATTATCAAGTATGAAGATAGATACAGTTTTAAAAAATTGTGAAAGTGTAACCTATTCAAGACCTGTGTTTCAGACAGAGCGTCCTGATGAATGTTATATTGCTGTACATACCCGAACTCCGCTGTTACCGTTTACATTAATACATCAGTATTTTACAGTAGAATATAAAATTAAAACCCGTGAATTGCGGCACATTGTTTTATTTCCTTAATTAAAAATTCCAAATTAACCCCAGTGTAGGCAATGGTCTCCCGGTGTCAGATGGCAATTCTAACATTTTGTAATGTCCGGGTAGTGCAGAATCAAGCAGGGGTTGATTGTTGGCATCACGCTGCACTGTGAGATAAGGCATAAGTGGTAATGCCGCTCCTGTTGCATTACTTAAATCTAAAAACCATGTAAAGGTTTGTGATTTAAATGTGTAGGTTTTTTCTAATCTTAAATCCAATTGGTAAAACGCAGGCAAACGTTTGCTGTTAACGCGATTAAAATCATATACACCACGTTGGTATAAATCCCATTGCGCTTGCTTTGAAGAAGTTAACAGATCATAAGGGGTATAGGGTGTGCCGCTGGAGTACCGCAAACGAAATCCCATGTGCCAGGCTTTTCCCCATACGCGTCCTAATGAAAGTGTGCTGTAAAATTGAGGATCCCATACCGAAGGAGAAAGTACTGAGTTTTTGTTGGTAAACCACGAACGAATAAAGTTGATGTTGCATTGTCCGTAATATCCATTTTTTAATCGGTATTGGGCAAAACCTAATATACCATAGCTATAGCCCTTAGATTCGGGGATAACAGGTTGATTGGCAAGACTTACATAAGCGGCCATTGCATTGGCATAGGAAATGGAATCGTTTAGCAATAATGGATATTTTGTATAATACTTATAATATGCTGTTAGGGAAGCCGAAAACTGAGTAGATTTTTGATATTGTATATGCCCTTGAAACTGTTGGCTTGTAATGGGTACCAATGCTTCTGTTCGTTGATTAACAGCGTTATATAATAATGCAATGCCTGGTGGTAATTGCCGACTGCAATCGTATGAAAGTTGAAATTTATAATTTTCAAAAATCTTAATTGAAAGCATTGCAGCAGGTGACATCCAAATTTTAGAATTAGTAGATGGCCATAGGGCCCATTGTTCGGTACGTAAAAAAACATGCGCACTAATTTTATCTTGAAAGGCCGACATTTTAACTTTACTGTACAGTGCAAAATACGTTATCTGCATGTGCGTTTTTAACGATACCGTGTCTTGCAAATACAATTTGTTAAGTTCTTTTTGCCATAGGTTTAACTGCAATGGATTGGATGAGTGCACTACCCCACTACTAATGGTAACTTGATTGTGTAAAGAATAATCGTGTTGGAGTTTTGAATGAATTTTAAAGTCTGTACTATTAAAGTTGAAAATTAAATCGGCTGGATGTTGAGAATTGTTTTTAAATTTTATAGCTGTGTTGCTGGAATAATCTACCGAAACCTGTGCCTGGAACATGTGTGCGCCTTTGTAAACGCGGTAACGTAATCCCGACATTTGTGTTATGACACGACCTTGTGGAATATATCCAATATTATAAAGCAATGCATCTGAGGCACGCCCTTGCGTATTAAGTTGATATTGATCCCACCCTCCTATACCGGTTAACAATACATCGCTGTTTGCATTAAGATGGATATGCAATCTGTATTGCAAATCAGAATAAGCTGGTAATACAGGAACATTAAATGCCTTTAAATAATATTGTGAAAATGAATTGCGGGCACTTACCTGCAAACCCGCATTTTTTCCTAATGGACCTTCCAACATAAGTCCGTAGTCTGTTCCGCCTTGCGTTAAACGCCCACCCCAGCGGTCTGCCCGTGCTTCGCGTTGTTCTATTCGTACCGCAGCACTAAGGGCATTACCAAATTCAGAGTGCATTGCCGACTGGGCAAGGTTTAATTGCTTTACAAAATCCATATTAAAAAGTGCATTTGGACCTCCACTGGCACCCTGTATGGCAAAATGATTTATGGTTGAAACAGGAAATCCGTCAATAAAATATGCTGTTTCAAAACTGGCCCCGCCCCTAAAACTTAAATGGTAACCAAAACCTGATTTTGGCAAAATACCCGGATAGCTTTGCATGGCTTTGGTTATGTCAAGTGCTGTACCGGGCATACGATACAATTCATTCCATGTTAATGCCAGGTGTGATGCCGCGTTATGAGACTGTGAAGCTACAACCTCCACTGTATCTAAATTTTGTAATTGTGGTATAAGCGGATCTTCAACGCGTGTTGTTTTTCCGGGATCAATTTGCATTTCATATATGTACAACGGCTCAAAACCAGCAATATAAATACTAAAGTTACATATACCGGGAAGTAAAGAATCTATTATTATACGCTGCTGTTTTGAAAAAACTGTAATACCATTTGGTGTTTTTGAAACCTTTACGTGGACCGGCGTTTGGTTTGGTAACAGTTCATTTGCATAGGGACCTAATTGCAGTGCCCCCCTGTTTTGGGCCTTAAAAATTGAAACGTAACAACATAAACAAAAGCTTACAATTTGGGTTATAGTTTTCAAAGCAGCACAAAAGTACTTGGACTTAATTTATAAAATACCTTTATCGGAAATATTAATACTCTAATTGAAACATATTAAAAACTTTATTATACATGAAAAATTAATACTATTGCACATTCAAAACATGATAGAATTAGAAAAAAATAATCTTAAAGGAAATATTACAGCTCCCTTTGAATCTCATTGCTTTCATTTTAACCGAAAATTAAAATTTGATTGCCGCTTACAAGCGGGAAAAATTCATTTTATTTTATGTTTAAACCAAGATTTAAACATTCAGTTTAATTCCAATTACCAGCGAACGCTTCCCGCATCACAGGCTTTTATTATTTATAATCCGCAAGCCGAATTTGCTGCCGTACTTAATGGCTTAAAAGGCGCAACCGTGGTGTGTATGAGTTTAACGTTTGATGCCCTGCATCAACGGTTTATGCCATTTTATGCATCGGTTCCTAACTGGCCCATATTTGAAATGGCTAAAGCCGGCCAACGCTTGTATGAGCAAGTTAAACTAACCCATGAGTTGTGCCGATTGATTTTTGATTTTTCTGCCGAATGGCAACAAGAACCTGCCAGGCATTTGGTACAAGAAGGTTTAATGATGCAAATTTTAGGAAATTTACTTAGCCCTGTTAATGACGCGCAAAGCTCATGCCCATACTTAAAAGATCATAGTCAGGTACAACAAATCAAACAAATTAAAGAATATCTTTTAAATCATTTGGATAATCCACCCACTCTTACACAAATAGCTAAAATGTTTAATATTAATATTCAACATTTAAAAACCCGTTTTAAATCGGTATATGGCATGCCCGTTTACGGGTTTGTATTAAATGCCAAATTAGAACAGGCACATTATTTATTGTATCAGCATCAGTACAGTGTAAAAGAAGCTGCATGTGCTGTGGGCTACCACAATACCAGTCAGTTTATAAGTGCCTACAAAAAAAAGTATCATAACACTCCTAAACAATATTTAAAAACACTTAACAACTGATTATTTTAACGAATGTTTAAATCATTTTAAGACTTACTAGCTTTTTTTGTGGTTTTATGAAATTGCGTTTCGTAGCATTTAATCCAATCGCTAACAGACATTTTTTTACATAAAGCCGCAATAAGGTTATACGGAATATGTTCTGTTTTTTTAAACCGAATACAACTTTTACCCAAATCGGGTTTTTGAGCACTATGTTTTGAGTATTCTGAAATAAACCAATGATATAGCTTAGTATTAGCATACAAACCCATGTGATAAATGGCAATATGTTGTTTTTGAGAAGCAATACTTATAAATGGTAACGCTTGTTTAGGATTGCAATGATAACCGGGTGGATATAGCGTATGGGGCACAACATAGGTTATCATACCATAAGCCATTTGTTCCATAAAACCTTCAGGAAGGTTATTGGTTAGAATTTGCCGTAATTTTATTATTGCCTGTTTGCGGTCTTCAGGTAACGTTTGAATATACACGTTGGGGTGATCATTAGTTTTCATATATGACACAAATTTTAAAACTGGGATGTATTGCTTTTGTAATTTATTAACGTGCTGGTTTGGGATTCAAGATGGAATCGAAACACAGAATCGGCTCTATAGAGATACACAAACGACGATTGCATATCGGTTTTAAATTGATTTGATTGTAAATGATACCGAATATTAAAATCGGCTTGATGTTTAAATTCAGGAAAAAAACTTACCCATATTACTTCAGGAAATACAGCATGTAACCACATGATACAATTAACCGCTGGACTATGAACAGAGGCAAGGTGTTTGGCATTTTCGGGTAATGTATACTTCCAATACGTAAACGCATGCACCCTATTGAAATACGGAAACGTATTTAACAGAGTAGCATTTTGAAGCAGGTAAACCGTATCCGGTTTTATTTTAAAACATTTAAAATAATGGTTTAAAAAATCGCTGCATGCATACTCAATAAGTTTTAATGTATCTAGGGAATTACATTTTTTTAAACCCTGCGTTTTAACCAATGAATTAACCGTTTTGGTGTCTTTTGATTTTACGTTACACGCGTAATTTAAAGCTAAAAACATGCACAATATTAATACTATAGAATTTATTTTGTCATTTCGCATTTAATAAATTGTAATAAGCAATGGAAAAAATAGAATTGTTAGTGTAACTATAATATAGCCTATAAATTTCTTTAGTTGCCTATTGTGTTTTTTTATTAAAAACATAATTATCAAATGTGCTAAAATGAGAAGCGGATAAAAAAGCCAAAATAGAATAATTCCTTTGTCTGAGGCACCTACCCTAATACATAGTCTTAAATACCAAATAACAGTAATGTTAATTAAGCAAATGCAGACGATTGTTATTACGTTTTTATTTAGCATTATTGTTACATCAGTTATGTAAATTAATGTTGTAAAATACTTATGAATTAATTTTAATATACTG
>Ga0078894_10000432_pt1 | contig 29062 bp, 22 predicted proteins | sample LauGreSu1BDMLBSD_2_FD_67506 | JGI IMG/M metagenome (GOLD analysis project Ga0078894, IMG submission 67506) | Freshwater lake microbial communities from Lake Michigan, USA - Su13.BD.MLB.SD (version 4) (version 4) | ecosystem: Environmental > Aquatic > Freshwater > Lake | place: Lake Michigan... | reverse complement strand
ATCCAGGGTCGGAATCATACGAACACAATTTTTATTATTAATACCCCACATCCGTTTAAACAGTTCCTCACTAGAAGGATTCTGCCCATCCGTTTGCAATTCCTTCGGAGCATCCGAGGTAGATCGCTTGTTGAGTTTCGCACCCAGTGTTTTTCCAAAGGCAATGGCGTCATCCTGAGATTCAAACACCCGATGTTGTTTATCCGTGTCCTCCGCTTTGAATTTCATTTGTTTCTCCTTCGTGATGCGTATATTTTCAATCGCGGACACCCCAACCTCCCCCATTTCGTTCATGGGTTCCCTGTAATCATGTCGCGTAACAACGTCTCCATTGTGATCACATGCCATATTCCGAGCACATTCTTCCATCACATGACAACGATGCATGATTGTTGTCGGGCAATACACCTGCGTCTGTATATATTTTTCGCCCCAATCCTTCATGCGCCCGGTTATTCGTCCAAACAATTGGTATATTTCGTCATTCGCAAGATCCAAATGTCCAAATACGGCAGAAGTAAATGACCCCAGCAATTTATGTGTGAGAGTTTGTCCCATTCCCACACATAAGAATCCAGTGATCACGATCGGACGGCTCTGAAGCCCATGTTTCATAGCCAGACGAGTAATCGTTTCGCAAACCTCCTCCTCTTCCGAAGCTAGCGGGAGCGTTTTAGTATTTCCAACGGGATCCTTGAATTGAAGCGTTTTCTCAAATCCATTGATCACTACCACGACGCATTGCGGGTTGATACGAAATACCAGATTTCGGACAGTATTGTGTCCAATACGGCGAATATGCGCCGGGATAAAGGTCCGTGTATTTTCCAATAGAATTTCCGGATACATGTCCAACACATGTTCAATAAACCCAACGGTTTGATGATCTAGAGCGTCAAAGTCGAATGGCATTGGACGGATATACGGCTTTGGAAAGAAATCATCAATGCAATTGAAAACCATGTCATTATATCCGGCATAGTTCGAGTCATTGAAGTGATCCAACTGAATCAGACGCAATTTCGACCAAAACCCCGACGTCTTCCATATTTTATCGGGGGAGGCAGTGAGAGCAATAATCCCTTTTACGATTTCAAGAGAGTGAATAAGTTCAATTTGAGAACGAAGCGATTCGGAGATATACTGATGGAGCTCATCATAATAGGCAAAGGCACGCAAAATATTTGTTTTATTTTTATCAATAACTGTAAGGAAGTCGGCACCATCATCATATCGGCGCGAATTGCTGCACATAACAACGACTCTAGGACAAGTCGTTTCGTCGAGACAAAGACCCTGTAATTCCGCTCGATTACGAACGTGGATATACTTACCATCATATTTGGACGCAAACACACATATAGACCCACGTCCATAGGTGTTTTCAATTGTTTGCAACCGTTTCGCAAACTGTTTGTTATTTAATAACGTATTCATCGTGAAAACGATGTGAATGCTTCTGCCAAACTCATCGTCCTGTTCAATCTCGGTAAGAATGCGATTGATCGCAGTGAAGGTCTTCCCCAACTGAGTAAGGAGGACACAGAGAATAAACTTGCAAGCTTGTTCGACGGAATCCATTTTGTTAACAGTGTATGTAGTTGTTGTCAGGTCGTCGAGGCCAAAAGGATTCAATTTTACGCATTTGAACATTATTATACATCTTCATCGGTGTAAACCGCACAAAATGCGGTTAGTGTTCATCGGCGTATAGCAAAACCGTGTAAAAATATTTGGACATTCTATAAACCATATAAAATGAATTCCATAAAATATCTTGATGAGCAAGATATTATACGACACCCCATATTATCATTCATCTAATTTATCTATCGAATTAAAAGAAGAAAAACCGACCGATGACGATGGTGAAAGTAGTATCACCGAAACCATCAAAAAGGAATCTGTATATAGCATACTGAGAAAGATAAGAAACAACTGTATACAACTCAGTATATACCACAACAAGCGATATCACTTTTACAAGAACGTTTTGTTTACCTTCTTTCGTATCCCACTTATTATCCTAAGTGGGTTCAATTCATTTGTTGCCGTAGGTTTGCAGTCGCAGATAACTCAATCAACGATCTCTATCGTGAACGCCTTAATATCTCTCTTCTGCGGAATTCTAACGAGTGTAGAGTTGTTGTGGAATTTACAAAAGAGAATGGAAAACGAACTGGACTCGCATAAAAATTATTACAAGCTCAGTATCGAAATATTGAAATTCATAGAATTAGACGAGACACTGAGCGTAAGTGCAATCAAGATCTATTTAAATACGGTATATAAAAACTATGAACAATTGATAACAACGAGCAATGCTGTAAATATATATCGCCGCGGATTTAAGGATGAATTGGAACAGGTGGACGGTATAACCGTTGAAATCATACCCCCAAATCACTGTTGCTATTGCTTTTGGTAATACCCATCCGGCGTCCGAGCGTGTAAAAATTGATAAATGATGTGATAATATTCCTTATCTCATAATTATATAAATGGCATCGAGCACGCGACTAGATAAATGGTTAACGGTTGGCGTTCGACCGCCTAAACCAGCGATTCCCGCGGATCCACCATCGACCAAACGAATCGTCTTGTCCCTTCCAGAGCCGACGCCCCCTGCACCACAAGAACCGGAGGAAACCCTCGACATAAAGGATTTGTCGCCGGAACAGAGAATCGCTTATCATCAATTCATCAAAGGAGGCAACGTGTTTATCACCGGTCCGGGTGGAACCGGAAAAACCCGTCTCATCAAATACTTGGTGCAATTCGCAAAGTCCATGAATAAAAAGATCCAAGTATGCGCACTCACGGGTTGCGCCGCCATATTGTTAGAATGCAATGCACGAACCATCCATTCGTGGAGCGGAATCAAACTAGCCAAGGATCCGAAAGAAAAAGTGATCGATTCGGTCCTGCGTAATAAGCATCAGGTGGCAACGTGGAAGAAGACGGATTGTTTAATACTCGACGAAGTAAGTATGTTATCGCGAAAAATCTTCGAAATCATCGAAGAAATCGCGCGACGAGCACGTAAAAACAGTGCACCCTTTGGAGGAATGCAGGTCGTATTCACCGGCGATTTTTACCAATTGCCTCCGGTAGGAACATACGGAGAAACAGACACAGATGCCTTTTGTTTCGAATCGCCCATATGGAACCAGGTATTTCGAACGGAGAATCACATCGAGCTCAAGACCATTTTCAGACAGACCGACCCAGTCTATGTAAAAATATTACAGGAGGTGCGCGAAGGCAAGATCAGCGAGGCCAGCATCCAAACCCTCCAGATGCGAACGACCAGCACCTATAAGGCGGAGGACCACGCCGGATGTGCGCCGACCAAGCTGTTTCCACTGCGATCCAAGGCAGATTATGTCAACTCCACCATGTTCGCCAGATTGGCCGAAGAAGAACACGTCTATTCCGTGATTCAAAAATCAGATTGTATCGTTAAAATGGATACAGGAAAGGAGTTGAAATCCACCGAATTGTCGGAATGTCTTCGTCTAACCGCGAAGGAGCGCGAACATGAACTAAGTCTGTTAACGACAAACAGCCCATGTATACAGACCCTGCGGCTAAAAAAGGGAGCCGCGGTTATGTGTATAGTGAATTTGGACATTCCGAATGGTATATGTAATGGTTCCCAGGGAATCGTCGAGGGTTTTGCAAAAACATCGCAAAACGAGGAGTTGCCGATCGTGCGATTTTCGAATGGAATAACCAAGACGATCTCTCTCCATTATTGGCAATCGGAAGACTATCCGATGTTTGCGGTGGGCCAATATCCACTGTGTTTAGCCTGGGCGCTCACGATTCATAAGATCCAGGGCGCGACGTTAGGGATCGCCGAAGTAGACATCGGGCAAAGTATATTTGAGTATGGTCAAACCTATGTAGCCCTATCCCGTGTCCGCACCCTGGACGGTCTATATTTGTCCGCCTTTCAGCCGGAAAAAGTGTGCGCAAATCCCAAAGTATACGCTTTTTATCAGGATAAGATTGTCGACCGCGCACCAGTTTCCGTTGCCACTATACAAACCACTCTAGCATCCATAAAACCGGCGAATTTAGAAGAAGAGACCGATTATATGGAAACAAAACCGCCCTCATCGGACACAAAGGTAATCCGATATCTGTAGTCAGAAATAGTGAATCACAATAATTTCAAAGAATACAAACAAATAAAAATAGTAGTATCATATTATACAATGGTGGCAGGAAGCATTTTACCAATAACAATTTATAAAAATCGTCTCTATTTTTTATTCGGGAAAGAGAACCCAATGGAAGATAGTGCCCGCGGATGGTCCGATTTTGGCGGTCGCGTAGATGACGGAGAAAACCCCTTCTCAGCGGCCCTGCGAGAGGGAGAAGAAGAACTAACGGGTTTTTTAGGCGATGCAAGAACGATCAAAGAGCACATCCGAAAGAACGGCGGAACCTACAACATAACACACAACAAATACCATGTGCATATGTTTTATATGGACTATGATGAGAACCTGCCCAAATATTACAATCAAAACCATGCATTTTTATGGAAAAAAATGGACAACAAAGTGTTGAACGATACCAAATTGTTTGAAAAGATCGAGATCGGTTGGTTTTCCGTGGAACAGCTGCAGGAGCGAAAACCCGAGTTCCGACGTTTTTACCAAGAAATAGTCGACAAATTCCTGGAACAGGCGAACGAAATCCAACATTTCGCGGAAAAAAAGCGTCGAAAACCGAGCAAACCGTTCAGACAAATGAATAAAACCCAAAAACGGAACGACAAAAGCGATTAGCCTATGCATTCGTATCCGACGAATCGTCCATCCGGAAAGAACGATCCGAACGCCGACTAAATAATGAACCGATGAACCGTTTGATTATTTAGAATGATGATGAAACAACCTAATAAATATTGCGAACACAAGGTGTAAATAAAATACATCGTAATTGTATATAATATATTTTTGACGAATACAATATGTCAACTTCATGGAAAAAATATGGAGGTATAAGTCAATCAAATGATTTTAATACATTAAATGCGAGCACGATCATTGCAGACAAATTTATTTCAAGATCCGTGCGTCCAGCGTATCAATATTACAACGGCACGTATGAAGTGGCACAAGATTTAAGTGCGGGGATGAATATACTGGCCGGAAATAGCACGTATACCGCCGTAGACGCATATGTTAACCGAAATATTTACGCAAACAACAAAATATTTTTTGGCGGGAATGCGTTTGTGAACACGGGAAATACCTTTCCACAACTCCCATTGAACACGACCCATGCCTATTTATATGGCGATGCATCCAATATTGGTGTAAATACGCTCGCACCCAAGACGATTTTTAATATAACGGGAAAAATTCCAGCGGACACGGAAATACTAACAGTAGAATCGAGAAATGGATATATTCGCAACATCATCGCGCAAAACATGAATGCGCACGGAGTGGTCGTAGATGCGAGCGACAGCGAGTCCAACATTTATTTTTATACAGATGTAAGCACGAATAAATTAAATGCCCCCGATGCGAACATCAAATACAGTGTGGGGAAAGTGCTGTCCATGTCCACCGCGAATGGCATAACGACACGATCAAAATATTTTCGTGTCGATGCGTCGGGTGGGTCGATCTATTTTGACGGAACGAAATATCGCGTGGATGCTTCCGTGAACATGTTTTTCGATACGAGCAGCAATATCTTTATGCATTCCACCCAAAATATACAACTGAATGCAGACAACAAATATCGCCTGGATGCGTCAAATGGATGCATGCAAATCGACGACGCGGGTCTAATGGCATCCACTGGCGGAACCTTGGTATTAAATAGTTCGGGCGGATTGGTCGAAGTGCTCTCCAAAGAAATGAATATTCGCACTTTGGTTAATATCACTCCGCCCGTGAGAGGAATTTCGTCGGAATCGGTCTACAATGAAACGATAACCGTGTATGATAATTCCAACAGTGTCTTTTTAAAGAATGTGTATAATAGCAATGAGATCCAGACGGGAAATGCGATTACGGCAGTTGCAAAGGATGGGAGTGCAAATACCTTTATCCGAATGATTGCCCCCGTAAACAATCGAGGAAGCGCAATAGGAGGAGGTGTATTTCCGCCGGACACGGCTCGTGCAATGGCCATGTTTGGAGTCAGCGATTCGTCCGGTTCCTATATTCCCTCTCAAATGATCGTGTCAAGCAATAGCCGCGCAAAATACGCATCGACGCTAGGTATCAACACCTTTTCTCCCAAAACCGAGCAATATGTGCTGGATGTGAATGGATCGATGCACGTCGGGAACGGCGAGATCAATACCGTAGCGGAAGCGGGATTTGAAGTGAAACGACTGTCGTTTTCAAAGACGCAGCCAAATTATGGTATCGCGGTGGGAACTCCATCGACCGCTACTGTAAACAATTACAAACAATTTTTATTGTATACGGAGAATGGCGGGAAGTCATGGGCGCAAAGTGATATCTATGCGAAAACGACCGCCGCAGAAGAAATCAATAATGTGTCGTTCCCGGTCGTCGACGTCTATGACAATAATTATGCGTTTATCGGAGGCAACACGCAAAACTATGCCTATATAACGAACGATGGCGGAAGAAGCTGGGTCCGCCTACAGGGAATGCAACCCATTCTCGCGGCAAATCTGACCCAAATAAATGTCAACGAATTGCGTCTGTATGTATCCGAGCAAACGACCGATTTGTCTCAAAACATCTATTATACGGATATCTCGATCAATGCATTGTCGACCAACAACACCCTCAATATCGCGGGTAAACGAAATCCTCAAATCAATCCAAATCGCCCAGTAAAATCCGTATTAACCGGAAATTATTTCTATTTGGCCGGCGACAGTGGAGTGATACAATATAACCGATCCTCATACACAACCACCCAGGTCGTGAGTGGTAGAAACTATGCCGATATATATGCATATGACGAAAACAATATAATGGCGGTGGGATCCAATCTGATCTCCTATTATCGCAATAGCACTTGGACGCACGTAACCAATGCCCCAAACATTGGGGTAGTGAACCTACAACGTGTGTTCATGTATGATACGCAGAACATAGTGGCGGTGGGTTCTGCCGGAAAATTCATATACACGAGCACGGGTCCGGACGCAGCCATGTGGAAATATGTGCCCGACGAGATCTTAAATACCTCTGGAATGAAGGATCGGTTAACCGGCGCAGAGAATAACTTACTGGGTCTATCCATGCCAGATAAGAATACTTTTATCGTGGTCGATGTGATCACCACCTACGACAATACGATACCCAGGTTAGGATATAGCAAGATCCAATATGCCTTTTTACCCAATCTATTGAACCGACAAGGAAACACGGTGTTAGATGTGTCCGGAAATATGGTTATCTCGGGAGATATATACATAAATGATGCTGGAAAATTATATGTGGACGCAACCACTGTATTAAACCAAGATGTTTCGATGAACAGCCGGCTCTTTGTCTTTGGGGATGCATCCTTCATCAGCAAAGTCTTTGTCAAAGGAGACGTGTCCTTGAACAGTCGGCTCTATGTCCAATCCTCCACGATTCATCAAGGAGACGTATCGATGAACAGCCGATTGTTTGTGCAAGACGACGTGTCATTCAACAACAAACTCTTTGTGCAAAATCGGATCATAATGCCTTCTTTATCGAACGTGTCGGTAAATATAATCGACGGAAATGATGATGGTTCGGGCTACCTAACCAATGCAAATCACAGCAAAAATATTCAGGTTGGAGGAAATACAGTGTTAACGAACATTGGTCCGGTAGATATCGCTCTCAAATCGCAGACGCTGGAAACCAATAAAAAATATATTAACATTGGCGCGATCAATCCAACGGGAGGCGCCGAAACCGTGGTTATCCGAGTAGGAAATTATACCACGAATTTGGGCAGTTCTTCGAATATGATTTATATCGGCGGTGGAAATGACCAAGTAGAAATCGGAGGCAATGTGCAATTTACGACAACGGAGCAAATGCGTGTGAATAATCCATTGATCGAATTAAATGCAAATAGCAATGGAAACCTGACATCTGCGGGTGCGGGAATAATAATACGCGACAATTCGAACTCTAGGGCCGGCTATCTATTGGTATCGGATAACATGCAGGGGTATACGATCAAAGCCCCTATATTGGGTTCCCACCCCGTTGCATTAGAAACCCAACAATTAAATTTGAATCGATTTACGACTCCTATGCCCAATCTCGGGATAAGCAACGTGATCAATTCAGGCATCATGGTCTTAACCCCCAGTCCGAATTCGGATGCAAGTTATTCAATAACCGTGCAGCAGATGGACATTAGTAATATTTTAGTGCGCGATTCTGCGACATCGAATGATCAGACGCAAAAAATACTAACGAATCTTGTCGTGCAAAAAGACGTCTCCCTAAACAGTCGATTATATGTGCAGCAAGATGCGTCGTTCGGCTCGAGCATGTTTATCAATCAGGATCTCACAGTGAACGGGAATCTAAAAGTGCGGCAACAAACGGTGAATCAGTATATTATAAATACGACTACGACTGACTACACCTTAATTATCGCGGAAGATCTATCTCTGAATGGGCGAATGTATATAGCGGACGATGTATCATTCAACAGTCATTTATACGTGAACGGCAAAACGACCCATCAAGGGGATGTATTGCTCAACAGTCGTTTGTATGTCCTGCAAGATGCCTCTCTTAGCAGCAATCTCTATGTTATGGGTAAGACAACTCTCCAGGGGGACGCTACTCTCAACAGCAATCTGAATGTTCTTGGCAAGACGACCCACCAAGGGGACGTCTCATTGAATAGTCGTTTGTTTGTTCAACAGGATACCTCCCTGAGCAGCAACCTCTACGTTATGGGCAAGACGATTCTCCAAGGAGACGCCTCCTTAAACAGCCGATTATTTGTTCAACAAGACGCCTCCCTGAGCAGCAATCTCTACGTTATGGGCAAGACGATTCTCCAAGGAGATGCCTTATTAAATAGCCGATTATTTGTTCAACAAGACGCCTCCCTGAGCAGCAATCTCTACGTTATGGGTAAGACGACTCTCCAAGGAGACGCCTCATTAAATAGCCGATTGTATGTCTCGCAAGACGCTTCCTTCAATAATAATCTGTATGTGCTCAAGGATATAGAAGTGAATGGAAATCTATATGCACGCAAAAATATGAATCTGGACGGAAGCATGAATATTGTAGGGAACGTATCAATTGGGAATACGACAACCAATGCGAAACTGGATGTGTATCGTGATGCGGCTCCAACGAATGTGTCTGAGACGACCGGTATTGTAATGAAAGCCGGGTATACGAGAACTGCCGGTTCACCCTTGCTTGAGACGGGAATTCGTGTGGGTGATTATCAATATCCCGGATCTCGCATAGATATACCCTTGTCGGTATATGGAAATGGAAAGGAGATGATGCGAATAACGACGGATGCAAATGACATTTCAAACAGTGTGTATATTCTACCGAAGATGGGTCTAGGAACGAATACGCCAAATGTGTCCATCGATATTAGTTATACGGATGCGATACGCATCCCTCAAGGAACGACCGCACAGCGTCCCGTTCAAAATAACGCAAGTGAACAGACATACGGCGGATATATTCGTTATAACATAGATAACCACCAGTTTGAGGGGTTTGGACCCGGAAACGCATGGGGGTCGTTGGGCGGGGTTATCAACGTGGCCCAGAATACCAAGATCCTGGCCTCCTCACCGAATGCAGACTCAACCAACAACGAGTTAATGTTTATCACCGCGCCGACAGGAAATACGAATGCAAACGCCCAAGTCGAACGAATGCGAATAACCTCTGACGGAGATGTATCCATGAACAATCGCCTCTTCGTGCATGGATCAGCTAACTTCAATGGCAGTGTCAATGCAAACAATGGAATAGTGGCTACCGGATTGGTCGCCATACAAAACGACATATCCGTGAACGGACGATTGTATATGTATAACGACGCGTCTTTCGCCGGTGGTCTCTATGCAAACAATGGAATCGTCGCCACTGGATTAGTTGCCATGAATAACGATTTGTCGTTGAATGGACGATTGTATGTATACAGCGATGCGTCTTTCGCGGGCGGTCTCTATGCGAATAATGGAATGGTCGCCACTGGATTGGCCACGATGAAGAACGATTTATCCTTGAACGGCCGGTTGTTTACAGGAGGCGATGCTTCTTTCAATGGCGGTCTTTATGCAAACAACGGAATGGTCGCCACTGGATTGGTCATCATGAAAAACGATATATCCTTGAACGGCCGATTCTTTGTAGGCGGAGATGCCTCATTCAATAGCAATGTGTGTATTAAGAGTGATCTTTCGTTGAATAGTCGACTGTCTGTAGCAGGCGATGTGTCTATGAATGGCAATCTGTATGTGAAAACGCAGGTATTGATCAATAAAACATCGAGTTCGTCCATATACAACTTGGATGTGAACGGAAACGTGCAAGCAGCTACCTACAATGCAGTATCCGATTATCGTATCAAGAATAATGTGCAACCGCTTATTAACGGAACCTATAAAGTAGACGAGCTAAATCCTGTCTCTTATATTAACAAGATCACGAATCGTCAGGATATCGGTTTAATTGCTCACGAAGTGCAAGAACACTTCCCGTTTTTAGTGAACGGTGAAAAGAATGGCGAGGAACACCAATCTGTCAATTACGTCGGGTTGATTGGTCTCTTGATTCATGAGATCCAACAATTAAAAGCCCGCGTATCTGAATTAGAACGCAAAAATGCATAAAATTTCGACGATTATGATAGAATTTCATGAATTATATCATATACAAATTATTAAATTATTTCTTAAGTATAAGATGGATAATAATCCGATTTACGCTATAGCGGTTTTTAATGACGGCATAAAGGGTGTTGTTCGATTTACAGAAGATTTGGAGAATAAGCAAATAAGAATTGATTTAAATCTAAAAGGATTAGGCAAAAATAGTTTACATGGATTTCACGTTCATGAAGCCGGTGATTTAACTGATAAATGCACGAGTATGTGTGCTCATTTTAATCCACATGGAAAGACACATGGATGTCCTGGTATGAGAGAAAGACACGTAGGCGATTTAGGGAATATCAAAACAAATTCAAATGGTGAAGCAAGATATACTTTTTATGATAATATTATTAAACTTCGCGGATCCAAATGCAATATTATTGGTAGGGGGTTGATTATTCATCAGGATGAAGACGATTGTGGCCAAGGAGGAAACGCAGAAAGTATGAAAACTGGAAATGCTGGAAAAAGAATTGCATGTGCGGTTATTGGCTATTCCAAACAGAATTTTACACCTTTACCCCCGGAAAAGATTATTCTATAATGTTAAAAGCCCGCGTATCTGAATTAGAACGCAAAAAATGCATAATCAAGCGAAAGGTTTATTGAATTATTCCCACAATTCAATAAAGACAGAATCGACCGAAATCGGAATATGCAGTCAGCCATAGCCGGTTGGATAACATGAAATGGCGTCATTCACATATTACATACACATTCGGGTTTATCCGCGAAAACCCTTTTTAAACCCCTTGGGCACAATTTGTTGTTGGCTTTTTGTGCCGGTGCGTCAGGGCTTTATCCGCTTTCTATGACCAAACTCCTGCTGATTTTTGGCGATAACGACCGAGTCATTCTGCGAATATTGTTTATTATATTTATTTTTGTGTGGTGTAAAGTTGGAATCCTCATCCTCGTCATCATCTAAAAAATCGGCTAAACACGCTTTCCGCGAATAGGCTCGGCCTGCACAGGTCGGGATTTCGGGCATGATACATAAATATCATGAACTATATTTATGTATTTTTACGCTCTTCAATATATGCAAACCTAGAGACACCGTCTGGCGATCTACGCCACATGCATAATATATCCTCTTGATGAACACATGCATTGATAATCACTCGATTCAGAACGGTTCAGCGCACATCTGCACTTGGCATTTGCGGCCGTTTTTCTATCGCGCCAATTTAATGGCACGGGTTGGCATAACACACCGGTAAGTGGGACGCGATTCGGTCGCGTATTTGTGCCACTGCATACGGTGAAAGTGGGGCACGACGAGACGGTTTGTTGAATACCAAAAACCACTTGTTTATTCGAAGGAACGATACGATTTGTCGTGGGCTTGCTGTTCACAATCGTATTTTCGAGCGAATATTGTTTAAAATCGAGCAAATTTTTTTCAGAAAAAACAGGATATAATGTGCTATCATTATAAAGGACAGTGGCAACGCGCTTCCTTTTCAGATAATCACTTTGAGACATGGGAAAATAAAGATCTATATATAACAATAACATTTTCTAAACTAGCGAACCTTTTGAATAATTATACACCGCAACTGATATTTTATTTGGTCGAATACGTCGGTTTATGCCGGACGAGAGGATGTGGATCGAAAATATTGCATCGGATCCCACGCCAAATTATGGAAGACCCAATATTGTAGGATCCCATACATCAGGAGGGCGAACCCGGCACCAATAACAGATCCAACAAACAATTGTTTTAATGAATGCTGTCGATAACTAAATCGCTGAAATAGGGTTAATGTGGCAATACTCAGATCAAATAACAACCAACCAACAGAACGCAATGCCAGAAACGAATAAGTGAGAGTCGAAAAGACGGACTGAGCATGGCTAGACGGCATTCCATAATGATGATGGTTTGTATAATCTTCACCGATAATGCTGACTCCCCCGTCAGGTCGTTTTTCGCGAATCCAGTCTTTTAAACGGTGATTTAGACCCGCACTTGTGCTAAACACCAGAAGATAGGTCCACAGGTATCTAGGGGTGTAGAATAAACGTATGCAGGTAGTAAAAAACAATAGGATGGGTCCAAAGAATCCAATCATATCTACTATCGATTTCATATCACGAACATGATCAAACATATTTTTCAATTATATAATTGATCAGAAAATAGAAAAGAGGTAATTTCCAACGGAGAAATCAAACAAGCTAAACGGACATCACTTGCTCGGATTAAGTTTGTTTAATTGTTCGCAAATGAGAGAAAACGACCAGTTTGCGTTATTTAAATCAACAAGGTCTCCGCGATCATTCACTAATCGAACGGTCATACGGTGAATATTCACCGGACCGAAATAGAAGCGTTCTTGGTTTTGCAAGGAGCCGCCGTAATCAACATAGGCCGAACCGTTGAGAAGACCGCTGGATTTGATCGGAACGATCCCAAATATGTCGCTCACATAGGGTCCAGATCCGTAAGAAGCCGTGCTAATTGACGTGCCAATCGAATTTTTTGCGCCGACAGAATTCACGGCAACGTTTGCGGCATAGGTTTGTGCCGCGGTTTGTCCAGTATTGCTCGAATTAAAAATGCGATTACCGGTGATGGGGTCGCACACAAATTCGGATCGAGACGCATATGAGGGCAGTGGAATCGACGAATCGACATTTGTAATGGTGACTAATCCATCGTTCAACCGGTTTTGGTTATAATCGTCCAAACAAATCAGGAAATAATTATATAGATTGGTGCTGACCCCGGTGTCGCCATAGATGAGAATGCGACCCGCGCTATCCACGGTTTTAATCGTAGTGGATTCATTTTCGAATGTGGCGGACAAATCGTAGGAAATATATTTACGAAATCCCATAATCCATCCAATCGTAGTATCCCAAGTGGTATTTCGAACACTAGATGCACCGGTAAAACAGGTAGTGAAACTCACCTTGTCGTAAAAAACCATATTATAATCCGACGAAGTGTATGCGCGCTTCGCGCGGAATGTGATGCGCAAATAGGCGTCTGTCGTATTCTCACTACCCGGCCGGCCATAGATAATATCAAACCGCGTGCCCGTTATATCAGTTTTCGACGTGGTCGCGCTAGTTTGAATTCGATGGTTAATCGCAGTAATCAGCTGGTTTCGCGAATAAGTTCCGGCATCGATACGGATAACCACGTTATTCGCTCCGTCGCTGCTACTCACCCCATTCTCGTTGGCAATAATAGAGATCGTGTCGTTGATCCCGGAGATGATTTCAACCGGATTTGTCTGCGTCAGATTAGTCGCTGCAGAGAGGATAACCGTATTCGTGATAACATTGCGAGTGTAAATAGTGGATTCCGTATTTAATAATGGGAATGGGAGATCTACCATGCTAGCATCCATAAACAGATTTGTTTTCCACGACGAGTTCCCACCCACTGACTTAAATTGTATTGTGTAGTTCGCAGGAACCAGCGTCTTATTGACAGCCGGGGACAGAGTCGATACAAAGTTTCCGCCGCTGATGGTGAACGGAGAGAAACTAAATCCTTGGAAAGTTTTCAGGTTCGATGCGGCATCAATGTAATTATTAAATGCATTGTTAATCAGGTTAGCCACTTGCTTGACATCGTAAAAATCGGAAACCAAATCCGATGGAAAGGTGATATTGTAAGAAACATCCTGGTTTGATTTGTATATAACGTTGGCAATGGTTTGATTTGGCGATATTTGTATAGCACCGATGGTCGTAGGAAGCGAAATTGAATAAGAAGCCGCAATGTTCTGAATGATCGGGGATCCCGAAAACGAAATATCGTAGACGCTATATAAAACACTATCCGTTAGATCCAGAATAAAATCGGATTGTGGAAAGGTCTTGTTCATAACAACATTCATCTTAAAGATTTCGTCATCAATATAAGCATACGTTCCAGCAGCAGAGGCATTTAAATACCCACCATGGGTAGAATCAAACGCCGAAATACTGTTGTTGATCAGAGATAAATATGCATCGAGGGTATAGTCAGCACTCGCAGAAGATAACAGGTTCAATGAAATATCATTGTTGGGAGTATTAAAACCAGATAGAACACATTTAAACTCAATATAGGGACTATCGACCACCGAATATGTTTCGTTAATTAGCACAGTCGGAACATCTGAAATGATTCGATTTACTGGATGAACCGCGATATTATCAAATTTAAAACAGGACGTTTCGCCGGTCCACAGAGAAGGCGTGGTTTGCGGAAAGACCACAAAGGTTTGGGTATTTTGCGTAATAGAAACTTTAAATCGGTTTGGTTTGATTTTCATTTCGAAATAAGAAGTCGTGCTCGCCGTAGTATTTCGAACGTCAATATTCGTGCGTTGAATATACGAATCTACTAACAGCGGCGACGCTTGGATTTGAGTATTTAAATTCGCCATGATCGCTGCTCGACTATAGGATAGGTCGCTCGGTAGAGAAAGAGAGATATTAAACGACAAGTCAATGGGCGACGTTCCATGTGTATACGTATCCGTTCCGCTATACAGAACAATCGTAGCGTATTTATTGCTATTATTAACGAAAAAGAGCTTGGAACTATCTGTATTTAATGAAACGTCTTCAAAAATCGGAGCAGAATGGATGGTATTGGCAGAATAGGCATTCGTTTGAAATCCAAGATAGGCGGGAATACTGATATTGCGCGATGAATCGAGAAAATACGGGCTGGACCATCCACTAAATAGAATCGAATAACTGCTTTCATTATAGGACTTCGAAAGATCGATCGTCGTCGTGCACAAAGAATTATTGGAATTATACGCGATGGCGGTATTTCCCATACTCGTATCGTAATTTGTGGAAGCAATTGTCCGAATGGATTCATTTACTGTGGCAATTAAATTGGTTGGAGTATAATTTCCAGGCAAGATCTCCACTTTAACATCGTGTAAACTATTGTCAATACCTGCGGTGCGTCCCTTAAAATAAAACAGGTTATTGCCGAAGGCACTGCCGATAGTATACCACGTGTAGGGTATTTGAATTGAATACAGTCGAAGCGAAACAACATCCTTGAGCGGTTCGGACAAATTAAATGTGAATTCGGTCGATATCTTTGTTTTATCACTGCGATATTGGCTATCGATACTAACGACTCGCGTAGTCGTTTGTTTAAGAATCGGATTTAATATACCCTGACTATAATCCAGCTGTTTAGTATAGCTCACTACCGTCGGCGGCGGTTTGCTATCATTCGTCGCAGGCGGAGTGGTTTTGGTTTTCAACATGTTAATTTCGCTATTCAAGTCATCCAAATTTTTCTGTCCGCTAGCTTCCCATTCTGCGTTAGTGGCGTTTTTAACCGGCGGGTCGGTGGACTGATCATTTTCCGAAAAAAAATGAGCGTATATGTTTTTATACAAGTTGTATAACTGCTTCTCGTTGGTGTTATTCTTCGCATTTTTAAACTTAGAATATTGCGAAATTAATAACGTTAGCTTCGCCTCGAGCAGTTGATCCGAAGGATTGTCTAGACCCAATAATTGATACAATTCTTCGTCGGTGTAAGCAGAAGCGATATCGTCCGTCGTGTCCGGGTTTTCATCATCATAGGTGCGCTGAATACTGTCGGACACTGTCTTATCTGGAAAAAAGTATTCGTAGATATCTAAAAAGAACTTCGCCATATTCTTGGCTTCTTTTGAATTGCTGTCCTGGCCCGGAGCAATATTGGAAAACTTTTGGATTTGTTTTAATACGGCGTTGGCGAGTTTTTGATCATTGTTCTCGATACTTCGATTAAAATTATCGGGTAAACCTAAAATATCATATAATTCGGTTTGCTCGTAGTTATTTATGTTATATAAATCATCTCCCGTTGCGTTTAGAGTCGACGATGGATCCATGGAAATCGATATTTTTGCACTTTATATTACACGGATACAAACTTTATATAGTATTTGTCATAAAAAAACTACATCGACCGTCCAACAATACGCGTAGACACCTACGCACAATTGATCGTGGCGATTGTCTTAAGCCGACGTTTAAACATATCCACGATAAACTGCATTAAATCGAGACGCTGTAGACAACGATAGAGCATGTCAACTGGGAACGATTTCAGTCCTTGTCCCCTTTTCATATGTTTATTTCCAGTAAAACATAAAATGTCGAAAACGGTGAACACGCGGTCTTCCTCGGTAGACATTTCCGACCGATCAATTCTCGTTTTTCCACTAAACATATATCGGTTGTAATTGCGATTTTCATAGACAGTATGTTTATTGATATAAGGATGATTACGAACCATGCCAATTCCCATAATTTTGTTTGTATCGTTATTCATTTCTAAAATAAACATGATTGCGTTGGGGGGGATCGACATTGAAATAGGATCGGGCGAACAATATACGCATCCATAGTTCGGATGCGCCCGACGAAAGTTAATATTTTCGTTCCATGTATGATTGTTAAATCGAGACGTTAATAAGAAGTGCCTGAACACCTGTTTATATTCCCGTAGCCGTTTTAGAAATATTTTTTTATGGGTCGGCACGAGTATAGTAGTCATTGTTAAAATTTACATGTAGTTTATGAGCGAGTAAAAATATCAATTTTTCACAACAACATAAAACAATATCTGTATGTATGTTATCAACGGTATACAAATGAGTAGTATAAATGCTCGAAAGCCACTAACAAATTTAAGCGATTCCGACTCATCGTCGAGTAATTCGAAATTGTCTGATACGATGGTGTCATATCCCGTATCTGACACAAATAAAGTAGTTATCGATATCCATAATACGGATCAAGTTATCATTGAAAATATTCAAGAGGAGAAAAGTTTGATTGATTATACGGAGAATCGTATCGCTAAGCGTCGCAGCAAGGAACCGGCCGCATTAACAAATGTTCATATACAGCTAGCAATGGATGACGACGAATTCGAAAAAGATTATATTCGATGCGATAGTCCGATAACCATATCAAATTATGGAAGTCGCAATGGAAGTAATCCGGGTAGTTCGCACAACAGCGATTTGGAGGACAATGAAGAACCGCCACGTGAGCGGGAAACCTTGCGCAGTCCGATCTCATTATCGGATATTGCAACGATTCGCGAGGACGGAAAATGTGAAATAAAACCGAAACGTAAATCTGAACCACGAAGTAAAAATACGCATTATAAACAGTTAGCTTACCGAGACATTGAAAAAACAGTGGATAAGTATTATGAACAGAGTCAGACTGATAATAAATTTTCAAACGAGATCGATATTTTGACAACGTATACAAAGGGACAAAAGAATTTATATATTCAATCGAAGAACTTCTCTCAATTGCGTCTGAATGCATTGATGATGCCGTCGATTCTCATAACGGGTGCAATAACCATTCTCTCGCCGTTTATAACATGTGAAAGCTCGAATAAAGCGATCATAACGATATTGAATGGAATTGCGGCCCTCTTCATTTCCATGATTAATTATTTAAAATTGGAGTCTGCCACGGAAATGTATTTACAAATGGCGACCCATTATGACAAGTTAGAAACCATGCTGGAAATAACCGGTAGTAAACTGATTATGCTCGATAATGACGCCGATAAGCGGGCATTAGTATTGGGTAAGATACAGGACGTAGAGCAAAAAATAATTGAAGCAAAGGAGACCAATCAGGTATTAATACCGGAACAGATAAAGGCTCTGTTTCCTATCATCAGTCATATCAATGTGATATCGTTTCTTAAAAAAATGGAAACTCATAAACAGACGCTCATTTACAGATTGAAGGATGTTAAAAACGAGATACGATTCATCTTGTATAAATGGAAAAAAGAAGGTGCCGCTGCCCCGAGTATTGAAAGGACGCGCGAACAGAAGCGTCTGGATTTTTTATATGGCATAAAAGATAATTTGAAGATCGAAATACGCGATTACCGAAGTGTATATGGACAGCTCGATGAGATTATTACACGGGAGATCAATGGCGCAGAAAAAAAGATCAACGTGTGGGGAATATGGTATTTATGTTTTTGGAATTCGATGCAGTCAAAGGCGAATATTAAGGGAGTGAACCCCATAGTGGATAAATATTTTCATTTCATATTTGCGGATGAGTAGCGACGATTTTCCAATACCATGGCATATTATAGACTAGTTTAATAGACCCAAACTCAGATAATATTTGTTGGATTTTATTGGAATGACTGTTATTGTTATCCCAGGCGATTTTGATAATGATCCGTTTTTGTGTAGGATCGTTGCGCAACGGAATTTCTGTTATATGCCGAATATTGCCGGCTTTCAATTCTGAAATTTTCTGATAAATAAAATCTTTTGAGATGGATGATTCCACCCGAGGAATGCAAATAGAGGCGATATTTGGCATGACAATTAACTTTCATAACTAGCTACCGCGAAAATCAATTTTACGAACAAGATGCCGCACACACTCAATACGTATAATTTGATATTGTGTAATATCAAATTATTCCCATGAATTACACCAAGGGTGTAATGCTGTCTCGAGTAAGAAAACCGGTAGAGGATTTATTTGTTAGATACATTTATAAGATGCGAGATGAATTGATATAGGGTGTTATATCCTACACATCGTTGGGTTGGCAGTTTCGAGACAATAAGTACATGGGACAACTATTTAAGTTGTTTGTGGGTTTGAAATACTAAAATGAAATATGTCCAAGATATAAATTGGTATGGATTCGGAAGAAGAAGATTTAGTCGCAGGAATCGATACTTCCTGGATTCGGACACAAGAACGATTGCAGAACATGAATGCCGGGTATTTTCGAGAACCGATGGAAGAAATCGAGGTAAAATACATTTATATTAATCGAAATCAATACATTGAAAATGTAGTGTGTGAAAAACAGGCGCTCATCGTGGATGTATCCGGGTCGGTCTCTCGAATATCAGAGGATATGATGATAAAAATGATTCAAAACCGAAAGCTACGAACCCCGACGTCGAAATACAAGCTGGAAGAAGTAATAACATATGTGGTAGATTTAGAACCAGAAGAGATACATGCTTATGCAATCACACCAGACATTGTATCGGCATCCAATCGGTTTCGCAGGCCGATGCGAATCGTCGGGGAATTATGTATACCGACTTCCATCTTTATCTTTCATAATGTCAATACAATCTATTTTATATTCCACGAAGTGGAGATAGAAATGAATCGACAAACCGTGAAACCGATTCTAAAAACATCTTCAGAAGAGAAGAATCGAGAACCTGACAAGAGATCGACGAAAAAGGTCCGAATTTATGATCAAAATGCGCGATTAGAGAAAAGGCGCAAAACAAAACAGACCCGAAAACATCGTATCACCTAACCCAAACTGTTGTAAAACTATATAAATATTATTCTGCTAGTTATATAGTTGATCCAGGATAGCATGATAATAAAAAACGTGATGAGAGACGGGTTGTTTCCGGAATTACCCATGGTATCTCCGAGTAATCAAATCGAATCTAAAATTGTGCAATGTTATTTCAATCTTACCAGAATAACCGAAATACATCCAGTTTATCTGTGTTTGGTAGATGTTCTCGAACAAATTAAAACGGAGATGCATTGTCATCCCATCCCCTGTATGGAATATCTAAACATGCTCTATCGAATGATTGGGCATACGCGCGATATTCACGACGGGAAGGGAGAGCGAGTGGCTGCATATACAATGTTGATGGCATTCCATAAAGTATATCCGACATTGGCTGCGCATGCTTTACACGCATTTTTATTTCCGGATGCAGACGGTGAGCCGCAATATGGTTCGTGGCGAGACATTGGACCGTTATGTGAGTTTTTAAAGACGCATTCTAAGGAGCAAGAGGAGCACTCTTTGATCGCGTTCATGGTAGAATGGGCAAACCACCAATTAACGATAGATAATAACTATTGGAAGTATGCGGAGATCTCGCGCAAAGCAAAATCATCGGCGATTTCTAACGTATCTAAGTGGATTCCGCGAGAAAAAAAACAATATGGATGGTTATTCGATCGTTTATATGTTCGCTGGGCAGAGGAACATTACCCCTACATCATAAAAACCAACCACTCCGCTGACTCTCATATTCGCGCGCATACAAAATGCAAGCAATTATATCGAAAGACAATTGCCAAATTAAATCGGGCATTAGATACCGCTGAAATCAAGATGTGTGCTCAGCAGTGGCATAATATCGAACCGAAAACGATTCGTATGCATACCTACGTGAAACATACGCAATTATTTACCGATATAGAAACAAAGCCCGATAAATCGGGGGTAGAAGATAATCAATCGCGAAAGCAAATATGTGCATTGAAATATAAGATTTTTGAACCATCTTTGCAGCCGAATTCGATCACATCCGCGTTTTTGCCAGTTGGATATATGATTCGGCGCGCGATTCAGTTGAATGAGAATAAAACAAACACCGACGGTCGACTGCGAGACGCGGATGAGATGAAATATTTAAATGCACAGTGGGATAAAATGAGTAGTGCCGTTGGATGGGGGAATTATTCGTATATGCTACCGATCGTAGACGTATCGATAACCATGTGGGATAATGAAGATACTGGGATATACACTGCGATTGGATTCGCAATCATGATTGCAATGAGAAGTGGTCTTCAAAACCGAATCATTGCCATGGACCGTTGTGCGACATGGATTGCATGGGATGAGTCCGCGAATTTTGTCAAAATCGTCGAAACAGTTATGTTGGAAATCAAAACGATGCAAAAAACATCGGTTAACCTAAAAAACACATTCGATCTAATAACCGATGTGATCTCGAGTTCTGGATCGTCCCCGCGATTTATCGACGAGATCACCCTGATTATTCTTAGCGACTATCAAAACGGAATGTTGAATGAAACTATACAGGAGAAATACATTGATGCAGCTATTATTTATTGGAATATGGGATCTACTTATAAGGATCATATTATAAATCCATTGGATTGGAAAAACAAATATGTGTCTGGGAATTCGACGGTAACACTGAAAACGGTGTTATCGGTGGACCGAACCGACAGTCCGTATGACTGTGTTCGTAAACAGCTGGAGAGCACCCGGTATGACCGGTTATCGACATATCTAACTACAGTGAGTAGTATGCGTGGCCGTAGCAAGTAGATCTAATTCGTTATTGTATTCCCCGATTGCGCGGCGTTTTTCAAACGATTAGATAAGCTGCGAATTTTATCACATGAAAAATCGTCGTCCGCTGGACTATTCGGTGTGGATGGACCTGCTTGTCCGAAATCAATCAGCGCAATCTTAATATTTTCGGCATTGCCATGTTTTTGAATAAAGATATTTCCAACGTTCAAATCGCCATGATGAATCCCATAGGTATTCAAACAATTATTCGCATCATTTATTTTATTGGCAATCGTTTCACAATTAAACACATTCTCTGCACTTTTAAGCAAATAATCGCGCAGACTGTCGTGGTTAATCTTCTCCATAACAATACAGAAAATATGAGTAGCCGGGGTTTCGTCATCCCCTTTTTGAATATACTTACCGTATTGGAAAACCTTTGGAACTTGAACATCGCAAACGTGTGAGGCGGAGATAAAATAGGCGGCACTCTGTATGAATACTTCATATGCAAATACCACATCTAGACTATCGTTTTCATAATGATACATTTTGATCACCTGTTCATTCGGAAGATATTTATGTAAGAAAACGCGGGTTTTGAACTCATGAACGCCGTTTGTAAGCTGACGTGCGCTCACATGTTTGTTTTCATCCACGAGTTCATCGCCGATAATTTGAGTGATCTTGAGCATATTGATCGGATCCATGGGTCTAACTGCGTTTTGAATCCAAGTGATATCTTCATCACCTAAATTTTTACTAACAAAAAAGTCATTTTGTGCGCGTTTTTTGTCGGCCTCTTTGTTTTCGTCATACCCCGTATTGATTTTATCGATACTCAATGTGAGCTTCGGTCGTTTCGATTTGAAATCCGTTCCCCCCGAAAAGCCCATTGTATTGGATCGTTTTTTACGACTAGATACAGATTTTTTCTTAGATAAAGACCGTTTATTTTTTTTCGTATTTTTTCGATTCTGTTTACCCATTATATATTATGCCAGAAAAGAAGTCGCGGCGGCTACATGTTTTGATATAGTTCATTTTCGCGGAGTAATGTTTTGCGTTTAGTCGCGGCTATTTTGCGAGTTCGTATCATAATCTGTTCTGGAGTGCGGAATAATCGTAAAATATTCTTTTGTAATTGTTGATAGGGTTGTTTGTCAACACGGTTAAATAAGCGATAGGTTGCCGTCATCGTATTGTCCACACTATCTCGTATGTCAGGTGGAGCCAACACAATCTTTTTCAACATAGCAACGAAATCATTAGTTATAGCATTTAATCCAAAATCCGAAATCATCTGTAAATAAATGCATGCAAGAGAATAATTATCCCAAGTTTTCCAATGTGCCAAAAGAGCATCGCTGACCATTTTCCAGGTAGGCGCAGTAAACATGTTGCCGCCTAATATTTTACGCAAATAGGTGAGCATGTCTACTTTAAATTGCTGTCGTTCGTCATTTTGGAAGACATCCGTATGCAGAAAGTTGCTTTCGATGAATTGATTCAGAATCGGTTCCAGTTCGGCTATGGAAACGGGGTTTGTCAAAAAATCGGGATTGGACCTCGACTCCTTTGCAATATAGCAAAGGATGCAGATATCGATACACCATGGGTCATAATCCGGAGCATAGGCAAAAAAGGCATCTTGTAGTCGGAAATTCTCAGAAGAAAACTGGTCTGCCATCACTGAAACCCCAAAATCAATCAGGATCGGACGGCCCGTTGTATCTTTGCACATAATATTGTTTTCTTTCAAATCGAAATGAATCAACTCGAGCGAAATCAATTTATTCAGAGAATTCAATAAAACGACATAACTGGCAAGGAGCCGCTTGAAGAACAGGGGAACGTTCTCAACACGATCCACGTTTTTCTGAAAATAATCGACTAATGTGTTTGAACCCACATAACGAATCTTGTTTGTCTCGTATTGTTGATTGCGTTGTTCGTCGGTTTGAAGAAAATCGCATTGTCTGATTTCTTGGATATTAATAACAGCAAGTTGCACGTCGCACGATTTAATAACGGGGGCAAAATAATGTGAATATCGTGTTAATGTCCGTATTTTCTCGCCGACTTTTGTCTCGTTCTCCGAAGTGCGTTTCTTAAGCTGGATTTTTGATATATATCGCTGCGATTGTTCAATCTTGCCGGAACACGATAAGCTGGGTCGGAAGACACAACCATAACTTCCCTGGTTGATCAAATGGATTGAGCTACTCATAATACAAATAGGTGTATAGTCTTTGATATATAGAGACATATTTTGAGAACAGTAAACACAAAAAAAAGAATCACGACCACGCTAAAATAGATTATCAGCTAAAGGAGAGAAGAGGTGCGAATGAGGTAGAATCTGTTTTTGTATGTTTTTTTGAACTTGGCGATCGTATCGATCATATTATTTTCAATGGTTTCGTCGGACCCTTTATAATTTGTTCGAACGTGATGAACGAGGAGTTCTTGATTTTCCTCGCAAAATCGTTGGAAGCTATCTGCCGGGGCAATAACTTCTATGTTCGAAAGATCATGGGTTGAAGGAATCGACATATGCTCTCGTATATGTGCATCCATCACGTGCAGAATGGACTTCGGCAACCCTTGATATGCTTTGCGCTCCGCCGGTGCGTCTGCCTTGGTCTTTGTTCGATAATAGTAGCGAGAACTTAGGAATAATTTGTTGACAATATCTCCGACAAATCCAAGCTGTTGTAGTCGTGTTTCTTCTTCTAATATTTGTTTACGGATAGGTTCCGTCTCAATCCATGCAGTCCATGCTTTTTTATAGGTTTTGCGATCATCCAGTTGATGTAGTTTTGAAAATTCCGACAACGTTTCAATAATGGAGGGTGCAAAGACAAACCGATGCGGTTTGATGACCCGGCGTGTCTCCGAAATAGTATTATCCATGGTGATAGGATTTAATAAATAAGTTATTGTGGTATGCTGCGAGTCAAAACAATTCAATTTTATGCGATGTCTCGGCCGGTATTTGAAGCAACAATATATTTGGGTCAGAACGAATATAAAGATGTCCCCTATGTATAAAATGTGTGTGTATGTGCAAACTGTAAATAATGTATATCATGTCGTTGCACCTGTAGCTCAGTTGGTTAGAGCATTGGTCTTATGAGCCAAGGGTCAAGAGTTCAACTCTCTTCTCGTGCACGTATACCTGCATGAATGGCCGAGTGGTCTAAGGCGGTGGACTTAAGACCCACTATCGATTGATGCGAGGGTTCGAACCCCTCTTCATGCACATAGGTTTTGAATCATTTTCCTTAAAAATTCATGGCACCGACGGAAAACGGCTGTATTTAATTATGCCCTCTTAGCTCATCTGGTTAGAGCATGTCTTTAGTAAAGACAAGGTGGAGAGTTCAAGTCTCTCAGGGGGCTGAAAATGTCCGAAAAATTCAACAGGCTCGGGCATAACGGAATGAGTTTGCCGAAAAGTTACTCGATTGCTCTTATAGTGTAGTGGTTATCACTTAGGACTTTGATAAGGGGTAAACTCTTAAAGCATATCCTAAAACCTGAGTTCGAATCTCAGTAAGAGCTTATAACAAAAACAAAATAAAAATTTACGGAATGAGTTTGCCGAAAAGATACTCAATGCTTCTGTAGCTTAGTTGGTAAAGCGTAAGGCTGTTATATGATGGTATCATTGCCATTATGCAAAGACCTTAAGATCCCCGGTTCGAGTCCGTGCAGAAGCGAATTTTTACACATAATATGGAAATACTTATTATGTGTATGATTATAGAATATATCCCTATTTCCAATGATATCATTCGAGCGAAACATATATGCTTGATGTTGTTGTGCCTATGTATTTTGAGGCTTCTTTACCACCATAATTGTCCACCTAATCCATATTTATTCAATAGCGCTTCATAGTATGGCCATACTTTCTCAACGTCTATTTTGTTATCACTACTCTTTGTATACAAATCAAAAACATTGAATTTTTTAACCCATTCTTTCATCACAGCATCCTTTTCATTACATAAATGTTCATATGCATTATATGTATGCCAAGAATATGCTGAATGATATCGAACCATAGCCAATCCTTCGTCCGGAATAAGCGCCTTATTCGCAACTAACATCCGATACATATATTCATCATGTCCCCAAGAAAATTTTAGGTTATCAAGACCACAATGCGGATAATATATTCCATATTTGGTATGATACAATTCGTTTGACATATCTTTATTCAAATGATTAAATTCCGAAAACACAATTTGTTCCGGAATTGCGCAACCACAGACGAATGTATCGCCGCCCAATGACCATTGTTGTCCACGATGATCATATCCATTCTGTCCGTCATCATCTGTTCCCCATAAAAACATTATTTTCCCAACATCATGTAATAATCCAACCAATTGAAACCATTCTGGATGCCCAGCATTTCGAATACCTTCTGCTGTTTGCAATAAATGAAATAAATTCGGAATTTCCAAATCCGGGTCAGACGCATCTACGTATGATTCAAGTTTATGAAATGCCTCTAAAATCGTCATTTTTTTGTGTGGGTCATCAAATGTATATTTTGCCGCCATTTTATCATAATGTGCAACAGTTTGGTTGCGTCGCATATTCAAATAATGTTCAACTACACGAGGTGTTGCATTGTCATAATTGCGAAATTTATCAGCGTCCATAAATTGGATATAGATAATAAGTTGCATTACGCCGATAACAATTTCTCACAATTCCCTAATGGAAAGTCCATTTGCAAGCACAAACAATACATTTGTTTTGTATTTAGAACCTATTTTGAATTCATATTTTCAGACATATCAGAACGTGATCACGGTTAGTTCGATGCCATCAGGACCTATCGCCGATCTGGTAGCCCCCATGCCATTCGACGATTTGTCGCCGTTTCAGTCGGGCAGCAAACCCAGTTGCACGATGGTTTTATTGAGGTATCCCAAAGGAGGGGGTGTTTTCAGTAGAAAATGCCGCGATTATTTTATGACCGCCCATGATATTCCATCCGTTATTTCGTATTTGCGACAAAACGGCTACACAATAGATACGCAGCTTACGAATATGATCCAGAAATCAGCCATTGCCTTTGACGAAAACAATGATCATTATTTGTCCGGTAATAAAAAAATGATATGTGTTTGTTCATATCCATGAATAAATGGAATAAACAGAATTTCTATCTATAACATAATAGAATGATGTATGATGTTATTATTTTAGGAGGCGGAATCGCAGGGATGAACTGCGCCTATCAATTACTTAAAAAGTCGCCGAATGCGCACATATTGCTACTGGAAAAGGACACAACATTAGGCGGACGAATATACACGGCCCATACGAGCTATATGGATGTCGAAGCCGGTGCGGGTCGATTTCATAGCGGGCAATTACATACAATAAAACTCATCCGCGATTTGGGATTGATATCACGCATGGCGCCGATTACCAGCAACGCATCTTATGCAGATGGATCTGGTAAATTTATAAGCTCTGTTTTGAATCCGTCTATCACGGAAAAAACGATCCCTCGGAAAAAATCCATAGTGTCGACAATTGCGACCAACACGTTCCCCGACGTGGAGCCAACCATCATGGCAATGGTAGACCATTTATTTGGAAAAGAAGCTTTACCAAACGCATGGCTAATCGCCAAAATCGTTATCGGAAGTTATCTCGAGGAAGAGGAAACCCTAATGAACATCAGTTTATTGAATTTTGCGAAAAAGATTTTGAATGAAGCAGAAGTAGAATTATTACAGAATTCGTTTGGCTATTATTCAGAATTGGTTATTATGAATGCGAAGGATGCACTTCATTTGATTGTAGCCCACTTAACGCCGCAAAATGCGTTTTATGTTTTAAATGGCGGATTATCGCAGTTGATCACGAAGATGGAATCCTTTATTTTGAAACATATGCATGCTCGTATACTAAAAAACCGACAAGTCAACCATATTCGACACATTACATGGAAAGGAGAGGACATGTTTGAAATTAGTTGTAGCAATGTTAATACGATTTATTACGGAAAGCAATGCATATGTGCATTGCCTAAATCCGTCGTTGAAAATATCGGTTATTTTAGTCGAATATCGCCAATGCTATCCAAAATCAAATGTGCGCCGCTGTGCCGTATATACTCGAAATTCCCCACGCAGGATACAAATTTGGATGGGAAAAAAATATATGGCCCTTGGTTCAAAGGATTGCCGAAATTAACCTCCAATAGTAATCTTCGAATGGTTATTCCGATGAACGAGAGGAATGGGTTAATCATGTCGTCATATAGCGACAATAAATTTGCCAAATTTTGGAAACGATTATATGATAAGGAAGGGGAATCCGGAGTCAACCGCGAACTAATACGACTGTTGCATAAAAACACGGGACGAATCATTCCGATGCCGATTAAAACCGAAGTCTATTATTGGGATTGTGGGGTAGGCTACTGGGGAGTCGGAGCAGACAGTGCCAAAATAGCGAAAGCATTGATCCAACCCTATGGCGAATCGGTGGCGATGTTTTTATGCGGTGAACATTATTCGGAAAAGAATCAGCAATGGATCGAGGGTGCACTAGAAACGAGCATGAATGTAGTTAGTCGGATAACCCTATAGTTCGCAAAATATTATCTATCTTTATGGTAGAATGCATCAAGAAACCGTTCCGATTCGATACATACCGCCGCATTTATCAAAAAAAGATAAACTGGACCAACAGAAGATGTTGAAACGATCAAAAAAATTATACAAAAAACACATTTATTATACTCGAAAGCAGCTACCGTCTTACCACAATAAACGATCGAAACATCTGAAACATGCTGAGGAAATATATCATGTTCGTAATATAACGCCGAACAAGCAACTGTCGATCGCAACTGGGTGTTCTTTAGAGGCGCTGAATAAAATTGTCGAAAAGGGCGAGGGAGCGTATTATTCGTCTGGATCGAGACCCAACCAAACACCCCAGTCATGGGGGTTGGCGAGACTAGCAAGCGCAATAACCGCTGGTAAATCGGCGGCAGTAGACTATAACATATTAGATAAAGGATGCGATCATCGCAAGACCGCATATCG
>Ga0078894_10000431_pt1 | contig 29097 bp, 30 predicted proteins | sample LauGreSu1BDMLBSD_2_FD_67506 | JGI IMG/M metagenome (GOLD analysis project Ga0078894, IMG submission 67506) | Freshwater lake microbial communities from Lake Michigan, USA - Su13.BD.MLB.SD (version 4) (version 4) | ecosystem: Environmental > Aquatic > Freshwater > Lake | place: Lake Michigan... | reverse complement strand
GTTTCCTTCCAAAATCTTTTGTTCACGCTGAAGCAACTTATCCTTGAGCGCGAACCATTTCTCTGGATACATTTCATAGGATGACATAAATGGAATTTCATATAGTGTAAATTCTCCCTCTTTCACACGAGTGAGCAAACGCGTATTCTGTACAGGGCTTTGTGGGTGAAGATTGCTCAGAACACTTCTAAGAATTTGACGATAGACTTCGCGAAATGCAGGCGTTTTCCAGTTACGTGCAATGTATTGTTTTTGAGAATACTGAAAGGATGCTTCGAAGACTCCTTTTTCCAAGGAACGAATCTCATCTTGAGAGAATGCACCGTCGAGAAAGGACAATGATTTGATACATAGTACTCGGATGGGTTGAGATTCCGCTTCCGAATCGATTGAAATTTCTTCTTTCAGGGCGCTCGTGTCCACTTTCGCGTAGACGGGTGCGCGGCGGCGCTTCGTGACAACAGGGACATCTTCTTCTACCTCTTCATCCTTATCTGGCAACAAGTCCTTTTCCGTATCACTCTCTTCAAAATCATCCTTGACTGAAGTGGCATCATCTTCTGAAAGGACTTCTTCTGCCTCCGCATCCTCCTCTTCCTCCTCTTCTTCTTCCCCTGCGTCCTGATAGAAGTTATTCCATTGGTCGGCTGTAAATGGAATGGGCTGTTCCCATTGCGCTGTTATCGATACAACAATCAGCGCGTCGCCAAAGAGGGTAATCCCCGAATGTGGCTCAGGAAGTTCTGTTTTGTTTTCTGTTCCTTTTTTACCCTTTGAATACCCGAATAGGTAGATGAGTTTATTTTCATATTCATAATAACATAGCTGCTCTGGCTGTTCCTTCTTTTTCAGATATTTTTGAATGTTTTCGATGGTCAACGTACCGTCAGATGTAAGAGTTAGATTTGCCTTTCGAGCCTCTCCTTTCGTAGAAAGTACAACTGTAGAAAGAGAAGTCATCCTGGAGTACAATAAATGAATATTGCTTAAATGGTTGATATATGATATAGATGATATCAGGTCTTCAATTTTGTATGAAATGTGGTATATGTATCAATCTCAAAAGAGACCCATTCTTATTATATAGTAGATTTATCAATTGTAAAAACGATATCATCGTAGCGATTTTTGATATGTCTTAGATCATATACTTTTACAAATCGTTTCAAGTGTAAGGGGACTTGACTTTTAAGGATATGTACCCAATCAATGGATTGTACGTCTTCAATGATTAATATACCGTCATCTGTCATTATTTGCGAATATAATTTAATAAATTGTATCATACTTTCCAATGTATGAGGGCCATCATCTAACATCACGTCACACTTTATGTTTTTAAGCAAGAAATTAGTTATAAAAAAATCGTTATTATATGCATCGGTTGATGTGTATAAAACAACTCTATCATCGTGTAACAATTCATCCATCATACGATCTACTGAAAGTATATCTAGACCATAAATGGTCGCCTTTGTAAAATAATCCTTCCATAATTTTATGCTACCTCCGTTCTTCTCACCAAAATCTCCGATACCTACCTCTAATACATTTGTGGCAGTATGTTGTTTACTCTCTAGTAATTTTTGGTAAAGAGGCAAATAAGAGTGGACGGTATTCTTATCTGTTTTCGAATCATTTACCAATTCTAGTAGGCTCATTTCATATAACTCTGTACCGTTCTTTAAGTATATATGGGACATAACGAATAGACAACTCTTCCGGTTAGGATCTATGAACATACACGGCTCTCCTTCTTTCATCCATCTCATATGATGAAGAAATAGGAATACGATTTTCACGAGACCAAAAAGAGACTATGAGTTCGTATCTTTATCTTATTGGGATTCTGCTGATTGGATTTGTCGTTTACTTTTTTATTCGAGACAAGATCTTTGATAATGGTGATACTGTTGTTCTTTCTCCACCTGAACAATTTTCAAGCCACTCGGTTCCAGCCCCTGCTTCCATTGAAATTCGTCAAGCACCCTCGTATCCGCCCCAAGTGGTTGCCTCTTCCGGCCCGAATGCTCCCAACCAGGCCCCGCCGACCGGTGAAATGGTAGTCTACGCCGAGCCTCAAGCAACCGACCCCTACCACGAGCATCAAGAGAGTTCCGATATTCCAGAGAATTTGCGCCATCCCGAACGTTCCTTCCGGCCACCACCACTCAACGACAACACTTCGCTTGCTGTTCAATCCGGTACAGCAAGTCATCGTACACAGGTATCTAGTGACAATTCGCAACAGTTTCAAACAGAAATCATATCAGGTGGCGGTGAATTTATGCCAGGTATCTTTGCGAATGATACATTCAATGATGCCAGCTTCTCTTCGTTTTAGACTATCATATCATAGCGATTATATTTGTATTTATAAATATAAATTTATAAAAATGATGTCATATCCTTATTATCAGTCTATTCAATCTTGTTTTCATCAAATCTTTCTATACTTTACTTGGTGTAAATCATATAAAAATCATGAAAAACCAACTCTATCTACGATTCATAGTGAAAAGCAAATTTCACCTATCATTCATAGTGAAAACCAGATCCCTCCCACGATTCATATGATTAAAATAGATGACTATATAAAAACAGAACATAACGTGTATGTTCCTGTTAATCGCTCATACAATGTTGAAGATGAATATGAAATTGTATAAACAGACGACTATAGGGGCTTAAAGCATCAATGCATCTATTATATAGATATGAGTCGATCCATTAATAACACTACCCCTCAGTTTGAGAAGCAGAAGGTTCCACGATTCCGTCGCCTAGATAATGATCATATCTTGGCCATTGAATCACTGTTCCAAAAATTCCCTTTTTTGAAAGAGCGAGTTGAAATCCATATGCCGTTTCACCGCGCCAAGCCAACCTTTAGTTCCGGTACTGTATGGCTCTGGCCCAAGTTTGATAAGCGCCCCGTCGGATACTTGATTTTTATGGATGGATTCACTCCTTGCATCTGGTACCCCGAACGTCAAGAAGGGATGACCTTTCGATGGATGCTTCCTCCCACCTTCTGTCAGTTTGGCCCATCCGTCTGTCTTGCGAATATCTTGTCGGGTGAATCTGTTCTTCAAATCGAAGATTTGATCATCTGGGAGGGGCGCGACCTCTGGTCCAATAAGGTATTTTCGGAACGATGGAAGAGTCTTGGTGAATTCTGGTCGTCTCTTCCTGCTGATCAGCCTCTTCTTGCCTTTCAGCCGCAAGTTGTCAAGCCTATTCCTCTCAAGGACTGGAGTCTTCATTACAATTCTGCCATTTATTGGATTATTCAACCGGATCACAGTCGTCAAGCGCGATGGTACTGGAAAGATACGGTGACGGTTCCCGATCACCCGCAAGTGAAATTTGTCGCACCGCAACTCAAACGTGACGTTGAGATTGTGTCCACATTGTGTGCCTATTGTACTCCCTATACCAAATCAGTTCTTCCCGATACCTATACTCTTTTTTCTCAAGAGAAAACGCCGCTTGGCTTTGCATCGATTGGAACCCTTCATCTATCCGTGGAACTTCGTAAGCGCTTTGCAGATAAAGTAGACGGATTTCCTGTTGAGGTGTCGTGGAATGATAACTTTAAAAAGTATCAAATTGTGCGTATTCTTCCCGAGAATACACCTGTCTCTACTGCTGGATTTTTCCATCATCTTTTTTCGATGTAGTCTTTTATCCAACGTCTAGAATAGAATGGCGCGTCACAGTCGTAGAAAATCAGCGCGTCGCAGCAAACGAAGTACCCGTGGCAAACGAAGTACCCGTGGCAAACGAAATGGCGGCGGTTATTCATTTGATCCATCTAGATCGATCGCTGCAGGTTACCTGGAAACGAACCGTTATGATGGCGCAGGAAAGGATTGCGTAGGAGGCTCTTTTGAGCGCCCTGGTTTCCTTTCTGCGAATAACGGAAGCGGTATACCCGGTATGCAGAAGGGTGGTCGTTATGAATCGAACCCAGGTGCATTGCTGGATGGAGGAAGTGATATTGGAATGAAGTCCTATTCAGGCGCGGGTCGGATCGCATGTGAGGGCGGTTCTGTTAATTCGTTGAATATGCGTGGCGGAGCTGCTGATTCTATGTTCGTCAATGCGCAAAATGCTGGATACAGTCACCGTTTTGAGACACTTCCTAGCGGAAGCGCAATTGGAGGGTTAATGATCAATGCACCCTATGATGCGACCAAGTTTAACCCCGCATGCAGCAAAACGGGCGGAATGCGTCGTAAGCGAAGCACTCGCAAGCGCAGCCACCGTAAGCGAAGCCACCACCGTAAGCGCAGCACTCGCAAGTAAAATAACCTCGTTATCAAATCCATATCATAAATTTGAATTTCTGATATGGACTTAAAAAAGTCAACAAAATAATAATCAAACATGGATCTATTTACAGACGAAAGAAACCTAATTCACATTCGCGTTCAGCAGCGCAATGGAAGAAAATGCGTCACCTCCATTCACGGTATTGCGACCGATCTTGATCAGAAGAAAATTCTGAAATATCTGAAAAAAGTCTATTCGACCAATGGGAATGTTGTGAGTGATCCCCAACACGGCGATGTGATCCAATTACAGGGTGATCAGCGTAAAAATGTATACGATTCCCTGATCGATTGGAAAATCGCGAACAAGGAGGACATTCGTGTCCATGGAAGTTAATTGTATATAGTAGTAATGCGCCATACTCGAAAAAGTGTGTTTCATCCCAAAAAATATTATCAGGGGCTCACTCGAAAACAAAAACAAGAACGTCGAAAAGAAATCCAGCGTTTTGGAGCACTGTCGTGGAAGAATCCACGGGCCTATCAGGGTTTTCGTACTGACCGTGGGGTGGTAGGCAAGCCATCTGGTTATACCCAAACATGGAAATCACGTTATCCTAAGGCAACATCGATGACCCAAAAGTCAAAAGTGTCAGGCGTACCTCTACGATATCTCGATGAATCCTATCGTCGTGGTATGGCCGCCTGGAGAACTGGCCATCGTCCTGGTGCAACCGAACAACAATGGGGATATGCACGTGTTCATTCTTTATTATTATGTGGAAAGACATATCATTCTACCGACTCCGACATTGTACGCCGCGCCAGGCAGCATTCAAAGAAAGCCCGAACATGGTGGAAGTCTTGTCCTACAAAATCAAATTCATCTTAATCCATTCTTTAATCGCGATATTATATTTAGTTAAAATACTATTCAATCCATCAATATTATGGCTTTGAATATTATCGTTATTCTCTTGTTTGATCAATAGCAGAGTATGATACACGACTTGTAATATGTTTGGATCATACACTGAAATAATACGCTCAAATACTTCGTCGATGTTCACCTTATTTTTCTCTGCATCGACAATGTATTCATCCAATAATATTTTATCATTATTATATTCTAATAAATTTTTATACATTTGAATCACATGAATGACTGTATTTGCGTCACTTGAACTGTATGTTTTAAATAATTGGTTGAGTCCCTCTATTGCCATCGCGGTAATCAATTGATATAATTCAACTGACAAAGGGCTCTTCTTATTGGAAGTAGGATTATACCATCTAATATACCTCTTAATGACGGAATACAAGAAATAGAGATCATCTTTTTTGTCGGTATTGTACCATCGGGAGATAGGTTGCATCAATGAGTGGGGCTGGACGTGTAAAATATTCTCTTGAATCCGAAGTTTGGTTCCAATCGGACAAATTCCCAACAGGGTCAATTGAATCATCGCCTGAAGTGGTTCTAGAATGGTATCGATCTTGTCTTTTTGTCGAGAATGCGAGAACGCATTATATAACATATGTAATGAGTTCAGTTGGGGTGAACTCATTTATTACTAGGTCATCGTAAATTTATTTTAAACTATCTCTTTCCCAAAAAGTTCATTAAAATTTAAATAAAAATCCCTGTTCTTTCTCTTCCTTTTCCTCTTTTTGCTGTTTGACTCGATCAATATGACGAATGGTATATTGACATTCCTTATAAAATCGCTGACGGATATACCATCGCCTCATATGACATTCATGCGAGTCAATGATATCAATGATATGAGGTGCAACCTTTCGCTCTTCGATTCGCTCTCGAAAAATGCGCCCTGTCGATTGTTGAACACTCTTACGAGGTGTGGAAAGGATCACTGTATTAAGCTTTTTCACACTGAACGCCTCGCTTGCCATCTGATACGTAGCCAATAGAATCTGACACTTCTCCGCATTTTCATCCAACTTTGATTGTTTCATTCCTCCAATGTAATACCCATAAGGATATGCTGTTTTAGAAAGAGCCTTCTCAAACCACTCCAACTGAGAGATCCGATCACTCAAGATCAAAATAAATCGATCTTTGTCTTTTGCATACTCTTCCAACAATGTCATAATTTTTAGATTACGAGGTTCGAACTCTGCCACCTGATTTAATAGTTTTGCTGTGACCGTCTCCCCGCGCCAATTTACGGGCACTTCCTTGTATGCTGGATCTTCTGAATCAAACCATACTGCTTTCACCACTGCCTCCTTATCCGGTGCACGCTGTGTATTTTTATATACCGGATCTCCCAAAAATGCTTCAAACACCCGTGTCAGACCATCATCGCGATCAGGTGTTGCTGAAAGACCCAGCATATATTTCGTCTGGATCTTCTTCAACGCCTGGCAAAAATAGGACGCACCCAAATGATGACACTCATCAAAAATCGTAAATCCATATTGATCAAAAAACCCATCAGGGAATTCACGACGACAGATCGTTTGGATCATGCAAATCGTGACATCATATTTATCCGCTTCCATTTGCGCTTTATTCGCTTGAAGAATCCCCACTCGCGCACCATCAATGAAATTCTCAATCTCCGCCTTCCATTGGTTCATGAGAAACTCCTTGTCCACCACAATCAAGAAACGACGGTTTAATTGAATCGCCAAATGAAGTGCCATAAAGGTTTTACCATATCCACACGGAACACAGATTAGACCATTCGCACCCTTTTCCAAGAAGGTATGAATGATTTCTTGTTGGAATGCGTGAGGAGGAAAGGTTGTACGAAACTGGATCGTATCCGGAAGAGGGAGACCGTCCGATACAATATCCGCTTCCGGTTCACCAAATTGCTTTTTCCCCCACTGTCGTGGAACATAAAATCGAGTTTTGGATTCATAATAAATAGGAAAACTAGGTGTTATGTTTTGAAACTTATCCATCACTTTCGGTTTCATGGTAAGATCTGTTCGAAGTTGTCGAGTTTGCTGTTCAGTCAAAAACGTTTTCTTAATAGCATACCCTTTTGAGGTCAATACCCGATCCTTTTCTTGTACGGACATGGGCTACTGATAGATTCTATGTGATAATGGTTTAGATCCCATATTAATTTATCGATACGATACAGAGGAATGTTTCGGAACGAAATCCAATATTTTGTGGTTCTAACGATCCTGATTTTATCGGCGCCGTTTTTGCCGTCTGGACTTTTAATTCTATTAGATCATCTTTTGGTACGACTTGGAATGATTGCCGCATTATTGTATTGTATTCATATTGGCCCTACGGTCGGTATCTTTGGACTGATTGCGGTCTCCGCTCTCTATTTGGAGCGCAATCGTCGCAAAGTCGGTCTAGCCCTTGAAAAATTAGATGCAATGGAAGTGCCTCGCGCGCCTCAGGCAACCGTAGAAGAAGCCGGTACTCCTCAAAAAACGGTTCCTGTACGCGATTTTGATATCCCTTTTCCCACAGAATCCGTCTACGTACCCGAAGATAACGGATCGGATCAAGATAGCAATTTCGAGCCGATTGCTTCAAGCATCAATCAAAAAGCAGTCTTATCTACGATCTATCCTTTATCATCTGGTGCATCAGGTTCAGGTGCGCAGCACTTATTTGAAAAAATGGGAGTCGGTCATCTTGACGGCGTGGAGACATTAGGCGAATAAGTTATTCAATCAATTTATTGTGAATAATATACAATGACGATAAAGATAATAAAGTAATCTCTGTACTACTTCTAAAAATAAGCGTCATGTCGTTGATAGTAATACTATAATGTAGCCACATGGAAGAAGAACAAATACTTAAAAGACAAAAGGTGAGCGAATAGAGGTTTGTACTTTTATTTTTATATAGTAAATACATAAAAATAAAACGAGCCATAATGGCAATCGACGTTGCCACATAAGGTATAGGTGTCATTAATAATTTGATGTTCGTAACTATTTAAATTACTTATAATTGAACGTCTTCCTGTTGAATGGTATGATCGACATAATACGCTTTGGCGACTTCTGCCACATTCACATTTTTCGATAGGTCCATTCCCTGACCTCTCCACGTGGGTTTCGTCGCATCCAAGAATCGCTGCATAGACGCACGTGTATAGGCTACTCGATGCATACCCGTTGAATCCACGAATCCTACTGCTATTTGAACGGGCGCGTTCGGCACTGCTTGAATCAGGGACTTCGTACAATTGTTTCCAAAACACGGGAACTCTTCCATTTCTTTCTGATTCGAGCAACTATCCAACGAATTGAGATTTAAGTCCATTGTTTGATAAATGGTACACGTTTTCTGGGTCGTATGCTGTGGACCAGTGAGCGTTGTAGTAAGAGGGCCATCAGTACACCCTTTCAGTTTCCCATTTTCAAAATAGGACGACATTGAGGCGGGACATTGATCCATCGCTTTCTTCTTGTATTCATTTGTGATGACCGTTGTGCATTTTTCCATTTCCCCTTTTCCATTGAGAAGGCATGTGTCATCACTCATACATTCATTTGCGATGATCTCACCTTTGCAGCATGCAGTATTTCCATTTGAAAGATGGTACGACGTGTATCCAGACGGGCACGAATGCAAATAGGATTCTTCTTCTACTTGAAAGGGTTCTGCCGTAGTAGAATCGTGATTTCGTAAATAAAGTGCTAGACAAATCATCGCAATACTGATGACGAGAATGGATAGTTCCAGAATCATCCTAGTTATCATTTCGAATTTGTGAACCTACTCACTGCCCAAATCACCAAAATTAAACCTAATGAACCGGCGATGGCTCCTCCTACAATTTCTTCCATCATCGCAACAGATATTCCATCAGGCTGCTTTGCAGCTGGAGGTGCGATATCTTCTGAAATGATATCCTCTAAACAGGTACCATCTGACGTTTTAACGTAGCCATTGGTTACATCGCGTAGTTGATCAAATGGTCTGCATGTGTACTGCTTAACGGTGGGACACGTTCCTGCAGCTCTAGCGGAGCGCGTCTTTTCATGAGAAAATCGTTTGGGTGGTAAGCTAAAGTATTCAAACCGGCCATTCTTGAATTCATCACTGCAACTTGAAATGGGCATTGTATACATGACACCTGTATCGTCGATCTGATTCGCTTCTTTATTGCCTTCATCGTCAATCGTGTAACTACGAACCGTTGCATTGTTTCCTCTCAGGCCGGAGGGAAGACGATAGGGTAAAAGAGAACTTTTAGGAATGTAATATGATGCAGAAGCAAGACTAATACCTTTTGGAAAAACAAGGACATAAATACTGCGTGATTCAATGCCTTGTTCCGAGTCACTTGTTTCAAAGCACGTTCGATATCCAAATGATGTTTGACTAGTATCGGTATCGGATGAGTAGAAGAGCGATTCTAGAGAGGCATTATTTGGCTTAGTGGGGTCATTTTGAAAGATTTGCTTTAAATATGCATCGTGACTTGTTGAACTTGATTCATAAATAGGTAAACACATTAATATTCCAGATAGCTGTAAGCTAGACGACGGCGGCGATATCGCGCAGAAACTAAGAATTAATTCGGCAATCGGTGTATCGGTGTTTCCTGGAAGATTGTATCCTTTATGCACAGACGACACAATATGAACACCCTCTAATTCAAATGGCTGCCCCTTGTACGTACATTTGTTCGAGTTTGGTTCTTCGATTTGATTTTCTGAGAGACTTGGCGGGGTCGTCCGTGGGTCAATCTTAATAGAAAGCGGTGCTTGATTGATAGTTATCCCTTTCAAATCAGATGCGGCAATAGGTCCGACCAAATGAACCAATCCCGTATTGGCATTCGCTGGGCAAAACATCTGACTTTCTATAGAAAAAAGATGGGAACTTTTTGGTACGATTATCGACTTCCAGGCAACAATGAAAGATAGGATGTAGAGATGTATCGTACCTGTGTATACCCTAAATGGTACAATGTTTCTGCAGCAAGTTGTGCACGACGGCCTCCATTACAATAGACCAAGATCGGTGATTGTAAACTTTGGAGTCCTGATCCGATCAGAAATGGCACATCTGATTTTAATTGATCCACAGCGATCGGAATAGAGTTCGGATAATATCCCAACTCTTCGCGCTCTTTCGGAGTGCGAACATCGATCACTAATCGAAATCGTTTTGATCTGGCCTCTTTTACGGGTATTTCCAGGCTGGGTTGTTGAAGTGAATTCATATTGGTATATACGACATATAAGATGGCGCCCAGGACGATTGCCATACATAAAATTCCTACACGGGATACCATTTCTATATCAATCCTGGAATATATTTGGGGCCTCCCATTCTATAAATATTGGTCTTTCCTTCTTTATGAAGCGCATCAATCGCAACGGATTCACCCGACATGATCTCTTGGCAACCCGTATCATCCATGCAATCGCGGCGGCCAAATTGGACAGGGACAGGGACCGGGTTATAGGTATCGGTACGGGTATAATAATTCCATCGATCGCTACTTCCCGTGGTTCGCCGACCGTATAGTGGCAGAACTTGCTCTCCTACATTAATAATTCCAACGGATTGAAATGATTCGGGAAGACCTTGCGTCGGAATATTGATGGGGAGAGACGATAATCCTCCGCGTGGAGGGAATTCAGGGCGTCCCATCCAATCGCGCAATGGTTGGGGTGCACGATCATACCGCGAATCACCGCCTCCCTGGATCATTACTGTGGGTGGGGATGGCGGCATTGGTTGATGCTGCGATGGAAAAACAATGGTATGAGGTGCTTTCATCAAGTAAATCACGATGAAAAGGAATAACAACACGACACCCAAAACAACCAGAATTCCTTCTGATAAACAAAATACGCCTGGAGGACAACTACCACGCGCCATGACTCTATTATTTGATATCGTTTTTATAAAAAAATCGTCAAATACTTTATATACAGGTGTGAAAGCGGCTTTGCCGCGACGCAGCTGAAAGCTGCTTAGGGGAATGTGGAGAGCTTGCCTCTCCCACCTTAGAGTTTAAATGGCATACCCGAGCCGTTTCCATTAGAACCTCCTCCAAACATTCCTGAAAATGTCTGAAGTAGTTCCTTTCCATCCGCGAGAATGGGGCCCATCTGTGTCAACATTTCCTTCAAGTTCTTCTGTGACGCCAAAAGCTTCTTGGTATCATCCGTCATTGCGCCAACGGTATTTGAATCAAATGTCTCCATGGCTTTCCGCATCGTCAATCCAGCATCTAGTCTTGGCCCATCAGCGTTCTCTGAAGGCATCTTACCGGTTTTGAACAGGGTTCCTGTCGCTGATTTGAATTCTTCTTTTTCCACCTCTTCATCCGATTTTCCCTCTAGTGCTGTTGTCACCGCCTTCACTTGATCCGATGCAACCTGATTCATAGTGAGAGCAGTCGACGCAGATGAACTATCGGAAGGCGCTCCATCCTTCGAATCTCCAGGGTTCACATCTTGAAATCCCTCGATCTTTGAATTATAAACACCAAACGGCTCCTTACGTGAGTTGGATAGATCCTGTTTATGATTCTTTGAAGCAATGTCTTCAATACGTGACACGATCTCCTTATGCTGGTTTGTAAAAGGCTCGAATCTCTTCAAATATCGCTTCAGAAAGAACAAATAAAATAAGGAAAAGATGATCACTGCGGCGGCAATCAACTCCGGCTGATTCACAAACGCAGCAACGATCAACCCAATTGCAGAACAGAAGAGCAGTCCTGTAATGCCAGAATAGACTAGTGTATACAGTGCCGTAATACACAACAATACCATTGAGATAAAATAAGTAGTTTGATTGAAGTTCATTTCTCCTATTTGCTTCATAAGAAAGTTTTTACTATACCGCCATCAATGGAACTAGAACTTTCTGAATGAACCAAAACAAAAATCCACCAATTGCCGATTTAACAACCAAACCTGCCGTAGTAACATCTCCTCCAATTCGCAAAAGAGATGGCACATAATGACCAATTAATACATTGAGAACTGGCAAGCTAACAAGAAAGATAATGATAGCGACCAGAATGGGCTGCTTGATCTGAGCCAAAATATCAGAGTAAAAATTACCCTTTGTTTCCACTAAGGTGGGAGGTGCTGCCATCTGATGAGGTGCAACACTGGCATACTGGGATCCTCCGTGCGAATAACTTGGCGAGTGCATCAGATTCGCAAAATCGGCAGTGGAGGGGTACTCCTTTCCAATCATATGTGCCGTAGCGATCGATGGATCATTTGACATTGGATAAACGGTATTGGGATTGGGCGCTTGAATCATCCGAGCCCCGTTACCGGAAGGAGGCGGTGGAGCCGACATAATAGGGTTTGATGAACTCGGCATGTTCATGTCCGCCAGAATCTTATTAACGAGATCGTCATCTTTGCTCATTACCGGGGATTTGCTATCGAGGTCACTAAGCAGGGTACCCGCACTTGCCATTTCTTATGAAAAAGACAGAAATCCTTTAGAGGAAACTACTCGCAGGACAAAATTGGTGTACTGCGCGACGCAAATAAAGTGCGCGGCTGGACCGGTGTGACGCGCAAGGAGTTCTCTCGGAAGGATTCAATTACCCCTGACGAGGGGCACTCCACTGTTTCTGTTTTAAAGGAGTAGCACTTATCGCCTCCCACACGATATACAAATTGATCAAAGTCTTTCTCCGACGGCGCCTTTTTAACTGCACAATCTGGGCCGGTACATATGGGGCGAACGATGCAAATGATACCAATTCCTAACATTAAGCTGAAAAATACGTTGAATTTATCATCGTGTAACAATTTGAGAAGGTTCATGTTTCCTGATTACTCCTCACTCTATTTTCTGGGTACCGAGTAAAGATGATCAGTCATATTCGTATCGTTCCCCTTTTAGCCGGTCTTGTCCTTGGTGTCATTGCTATTTTATGTGTTAAACCGGAAGAGACCGTTGTTTATAAATATCCACACCCAGACATCGCAGATAAAACGATTTATAAAGATAAAAATGGTGTATGTTATCGTTACAAAGCCACTAAGGTGGATTGTGACAAGAACCAAGATAAACTGAAAGATTTTCCATTAAGCAAGTAAATTAAGTGTCATATTTATGATCATCTTGTAGCATAGCCTGTACCTGTGGCATAGCCTGTGGCTGCGATGCAGGACGAGGGGGTATACGCGGGCCTCTGCGGATCGATGCAATGGGTGCTGCCACAGGTGCTGCCATAGGTGTTGCTACTGGTACAGGCATAGGTACTGCGTTTGCCACGGGTACAGCCATAGGTACTACGTTTGCAACTGGTACTGGTACATTTAACTGTGACAATGACATCGGTGTCACGCCTACACTGGGCTGCGCCAACGGTTCTGCAACTTCCATTTGTGGTGTAACGCCCATTGGAGTAGTACCAGGCACGCTCATACTGGATGCAGACGTAGATGGAACCTGTGGTCGCGCTTTTCGTGGACGTTTAACGCTTTTTGCAGCGAGCTCTACACGTTTCGCAATCAAGTTCTCTCGAATCTTCATCAATGCCTTTCCAACCAGATTTTCACCCGTCCATGCCAATTTATCTTTTGCCTTCACGTTGTCAATCGATATTCCAATACCCATGTACGTATCATTTGGCTCATATGCGCCAATGACCAACGGTGACGGAAGCTCTATTAATCGTTGCGCCAATTCAGGGTATTGCTCGAATTTAGCAATGTTCACCATATCAATCAAACTAGATAGAGATCTATTCCATTTCATTTGATTCACATCTTTTCCTCCCACTACATCATCGATCGTATAACGAATATCCGAACCTGATTCTGCAGCCTGAATCGCATCGGCACGCTCTGGATCATTAAATTCTCTCGCCAATTCTGAAAAGATCGCGTGGCGCGCCGATGTATATATTTTATCCTTAAAAGGGATTGCAGCCGGCCACCCCAATGCCATGAATCCATAAGGACTCATTTCCATGCTCTGGTCTGAAAACAGGACAATGGTTTCTGGCGACGTATTTGCACGCAATGCCTCCGCTACACTTACCACCTCTGGAAGGGGCATATCGCCAATGCGTACATATTGCTGTTGTAATGTAAATGGGCGAACTTCTGTAAACGCGATAGAATAAGGAAACGTGCGCGTTTCTTGTAGTTGGTTAAAATCGATATCTTTTATTTTAACTCGACCTTTCGAACGGACTGACCGTAAGGGAAAACGAGCCTTCTGAAGAAGAATATCAGCATCACGTACATTGCGATTTAAATCCAATATATCTGAACGTCTCATTGTGTTGTCTTGTAGAGCTTGGTACAGACTGCGACGAGCATCTTCAAACGCGTGATTGGCCGCTGCAATATTGTCAAGACGTTCTTTTTCCATGTCTTCAATTTCCTTTTCTATTGGCGCGCGATAAGTAGGAAGAACGATCGTTTTCACCAATGTACCTTTTGCATCATATTCTGCTAAATTACCCTGCTTATCAATTTGAAACCGCTTTTTTTTCGACGGACAGGTCTTAGAACGTTCCTCATAAAATCGTCTCAACTCTTCGGATGTTGGTTCCGCCGCCATATCTCTACTGTACCTCTTGATTTTGAAATGTTGTCTTTATACGTGTCCGAACCAATGTGAATAATTTCTATTAAGATGATAGTCATGTCGAATCCGGGCACAGGTGGCGTAAGTGTCAATACATTGGCGGTTGCCTTTCCCGCAGGTTGTATTCTTTTTATTATTACATTGTTTCTTTTCTATGGAAAAGACTCTATTCCCTCTTTTAATGCCGTATTATGGGTTGGACTTCCTACCATTGCATTTCTCATTGCATCAGGAATGAATATGACATCGCAATACATGTTTTGTAAAAATACAGATAGTGGAAAAGCATTTATGGGCGCGATTTCAGCATTAGTTGCTGTATTTATTGGTTTAGGTATCGCCTCCATTCCGTTTTGCCGTATACCGGTTGTATCCGTTATCGCACCATTTTATCAATCGGAATCAAATATTAAAAATTCATCCAATTGTTGTAAACCTCCCCCATCACTAGAAAGCATAGAAGCAAAGGCTCCTATGGTTTCCGGTTTAGCATATGGGTTTTATTTATTTTTTTCTATGCTATTTGGAATTGTCATTGGAAGTGAAACGGCGATTGTGTGTCAGTCTGACTCTACCGTATCCGCTTCCAACTCATGATGATAAACAAGGTTAGGCGCTTCAGGTCCTAAGTAGATATACTTCGGGATCCCCTTCTTCATTGTCTCATTCGTATCCAAAATATAATAACCTTTTTTCATATCTCCCATGGAATGGGACTTCTTCTTCGACATACTTTGTGGAACAGGTGTCATCGCTTTCATTGATACATTTTCAGGTTCAATCGTATCTTTTGATATACTGATCTCTGTGTTTTCGGTCACTCCTCCAAGGCCCGTATGACTCGCAATAATCAATACGAATAGATAAGAGAGAATCGCCCAAAGAATCGCGAACAGCCAAAATGGCATCCACGTATAGCGTGTCTTCGACCGTCCTAGTCCAAACTCTTTCCAATTTCCCTCCTTTGTAAACATTACTTCAGGTTTGAAAGTGAGAATGATTGAAATACCTAATAAGTACAGTAATCCTGAATAGATGAGCAGGGACATTCCTTATTGTTCTTACTAGAAAAAAACCATACCTAATTAATCGGCATCATCATCTCCGTGCTGATTAAAGTCGTATCCGCCGTCTCTTTCATATTCTTCGTCACCGTATTGGCGAAAGCCCAATTCATCATATTCTCCACCCTGTGCTCCCTCCATCTCGTTGGCACTTTGACCGGGAAAATCCATAATTCCCGCATCAATACGTTTCTGGCGTTCCTGATCATAATACTCCTTATCATATGCGTGAATCAACTTCGTACCACCAACTGCCCATTTACCAATACCTAATCGTTTATTCATTAATTCTACCTGACGTTCTTCATCAGATAGAGTATTAAATTCTCGGACAATATTTACGCGTTCCTTCTCTTCACGAATCGCAATAAGATTCTTAATCTCTTTTGCATCATATGATAAGTATTCACGAGTATATTTGTTCAAAGAAGAGCTGACCATACGAAGCAGGAATTCAATCGAACGGTCCATCATCGCATCCACAGTGCTCTGATATCCGATACTTGATGGAACACGGGAAGAATCAAGAAGCATCGAAAGAGGTCCATACAGGAATGCTTGTTGAATATACGCCAATCCGATGTCTCTTCCTGGAATAACGCTTGGTCGAATATGATTCAGAGAAGGCAGAAGCGCCGATACTTGGGCAAGATAGTCTTCCAATTTTAATTTCGCAAACTGAATTTGGTCGCCACTAATCAGCCCCTTATTAGAAATAAGAAAGGCAAGCTCCTTTTCCAAAACCGGATTCAAATCTTGTTCGACATGTGTCTGTGATAAAGACAGTACCATCTCCACTGGAATTTTAAAAGAGTCTGGTGAAAAGTTATATAAAACGCGCTGAAATGGGACGATAAAGTACATCTGAAGCACCTTAAAGAAATCAACCCACGACAAACGGGCGATTCCCTCCAAGATACGATGAAGTTTCTCGGACAATAATCTGCGTTCCACATTGGCACGCGCATCGCTCGTTGCGTTCGACAATTCACCCGCGGCCAGCGCAAAATCGCTGGCATCTGCTCCTGGATGATTAAGTCTCATAAATTGTTCCGTTGTCAATGTGATTAATCGCTCCCAATCATCGAGAGGCTCTGGCTTAATTCTAATCAGTTCCTCCATGCATTTTTTAACAGTAGAGATTTCACGTAGTTGTATTGGCTCCACTCGGTTTACGTTATGAATCGTATCTAACAGCTCTGTAAATTTTTCGGTATTTGTATCCACTTCGCCGAGTGCCGCTTTACCCTCCTTGTCTGTATCCATAATGGTGGGATCAGTTGGAAATTGAAATCCGCACCACAGACATTGATGTGTCAAGCCTGGCTGATGCGAATACCCAATTCGTGGACCCGTAAAACAGCATTTCAAAAACAAACGAAAATATAAATCCTTATTTGGCTCGGTAACGCCTGCTTCCGCCTCGCGTGGAATAAATTCAGTCAACAGACTCTGACCTTGACGATAGGGTATCAAGGTTCGTTTATGAATATCAGGCAATTCGCCCATCGATTTCCAATAGGAACCCGGTTCTTGAATGGGGTTAATACAGCAGGTTGTTTCAGAAAAGGCGGAACCTCGCACCAAATGCGCGCTTTTTTCAGCGATCGCGTGAGCCTGACGAATCCATAATGAAACGAGTCCTGCGCGGGCACGATCATTTCCTACTGATTCTACCACTTCTCGTGAAATGACGTGTTTAGCAGCCTCTTCTGGTGTAAGGATGATTTGTTCTGGGAGAAAAGAAGCTGGAATAGAGTCCTTTGTTCTAGAATCATCTGCAGACGACGTGCCAAATACATGTAACAAATATCGGCGTTTCTCTTCTAACTGTGCTTGAATCATATCATTGCCAATAATTTCCCTTATGATTCTTACGATAGATATTGAAATACCATCCTGGCGTACCTTATCATCTGCAATCGCTTGATAAGCAAGCGTCCACGGTTTCTCTTTTTTACGAATGGATGAAATCGCACATGCAATATATTGAACACCTTGTTGATTTGATTCATTTACATCGAGTGGATAACCTTCAAACCCAGGCGATTTGCAGCCTTTCAGTGCATATCGAACCACATACGCTGGAATTTTGGTTTGGATCTCGATCAACAAATAAACGGCAACTGCATTGATAACGTCTCGAGAGGTTGCAATTTCATAATCTGGCATACGGCCTTTTGATTTCTCCTGTTTTTTTGCATAAGACTTACGATCAGGGAATTTATCGATCCAACTTTGTGCGCCTCGAATGACATTTCGATACCCCTGTTTATCCAGCATAATACCAACACGTTCTGAAATCTCGCGAGTAATGTGATAAATAAGCGTTTCCGATTCGCCCAGACCCAATTCTTTTTCCATCGATGCCGTGGAAGGTGCACCAGAGCTTTTTTCATCTAACACGTCATCTAATATATCATTGAATGCAGCATCGTCATCTATGAGAACCGCGCGTCCTGATTTCGGTTTACCATTATCGTCAAATTCCATGTTATTATCAAAGCCCAATTCTCGAATGGTCTGTCCGCAGTTTCGACAAATATAATTACCTTGGAACTGTCCGCCCGAAAACATGAGAACGATCTCTTTTTCGATCGTGTCTTTCTCTTTCGGATTCAAATAGGCTTGAAGCTGCAGACGCTCATGAACACATAACAGGTGTTCGCTGCACGTATTGCAATTGATCCAATTCTGATCACGAACACCCTGATATCGAATCGCAAACTTTGTCAGCTCTTGAAATCTATCTGAATCATCGCGTAATTTTCGTATACTGACAAGATCTGTTACGTGGCGACACGGGTTTTTACGAGGATGAATTCCCGAATGCTCTTTATTATATTCCATCTGTCGCTCGATCAAACGTTGGGAGAGATAGATGGATCGATTTGCATCAATGAATGCGCGCCCCATTAAGAGGGAATTTTTACCCGCTGCTACTTGAAAATAATTAGGATGTACTTTCATTAAATGATTCACTTTTCCAAGATCAGATAACGATAGGGAAATATTTCTTTCTTCGTATTCTTGTATCACCTTTGCCAGAATAGGCTGACGCTGGACTTCCTCTAAGAATGCGGGGTTCTCTAACAATGGATTAGGCTCTCCTTCCTTTGCTTCGGTTGTTACCATCGCATCACGTAATCCTCCAAGACTAGAAAGAAGTTGCGACTGAGATGCTTTTATTTTCTCTAATAATACCTCTGTCAGCTCTTGATTCAATTCCATATTCTCCATCCCATATTGTTCCAACGTAGAAAAGGTATCTCCCAAACCCAGTGATGAAAATGATATTCCTCGAACATAGTCCACCAATGGAATATTTCCAAGGGTATGACCTGCTGTGTTTAATAATACAATATCATTTGATGTTGCACCCATTTCAGTGGGATCTCCCAACTCTTTCAAGATCCTCTTCATTGTCTTGGGGGGAAGCTGACTGCGGCCGCTATCAATCGCTAATTGGTAAGAACGTGTAGATCCCAAATAGGGCGCAGCGCAAATCGGAAATAACAGATACGAGTTCAGAGATGCCCGTTCTTCCTCTAACAATGATACCTTTGTGCGGTCTGCGCCTTTGCGATAGGTTGTTGCTAGTGCACGCTCTATGCCAAATGGCACTTTATGAAAAATCGGCGGAGCTTTCATATCATGACTCGCAAGGTATCCTGGAAGGGATGTCTGTTCGGAATCAGGCGGGGTTGTTCTGAAAAAATCAGAATCAATGGACGCCTTCCAAAGAGGTTCATCCATGCCAAGATTCCTCCATGGCGAGGCATATTGACTAAGAAATGTACGCTGATCGTGCCATTCCGTTACAATTTTACCCTTTGAATCTCCCTTGATAGAACCAGATACAAGAGAACTGATTTTATCTTTCATTTGCTGAAGTTCCCATTCGAAATCCACGAATTGGATTTTTTGTTCATCTGTTTTCTGGTCAAAATCGTCCACTCTGTATTCCTTCTTCGAAATGTTAAGAACGGGGCGACCAAGAGGTACCGCTGAGCGCTGGATCAGATCAACGAGTGTAGAGGCAGATAGTGTTTTGGCACCTTGAATTTCTCCAGATTTCTCGTAGGAGATAGTGGATTGTTTTAAATAAAACAGTGTTTCTACCAAGGTTCTTATCGAACGCAGTGCATATGGATCATTTTGAAGGCTTGGTTCCAAACTGGAGAGGAAATCGTTTAGCGCATCGGTTCGTTGAATATTATCAGGAATGCGTTGCTCATATGCGGCGGCCTCCGTATAGACTTTTGCTCGAACCACCTCGATCTCGCCGACTTCTTCAATTCCAAGGTCTTCCAAATCAACAACGTCCGATTCTTCTTGTTCCACATCAAGCTGTTGTTCTTGTTCTTCTTGCACCTCTTCCGATGGCTGCTCTTGAGAAAAGACCATTGGGCGAACACGTAGAACCACAAATTCGCTATGTTTGTCTGCTGGAATACCAATGAATCCAAATTCTAGTTCTTCGGAGTTCTCTTCGTTGGGGTCTTGAATCGTAATCTTATCATTCTCTGTATCAACATCGATTACCTTATATGTTTTATATGGTTTTCGATCCTGATCAAATGTATCAATGATATGATTGACGCGAATGTTTTGTTGTTCTACAAACGATTCAAGTTCACGTTTTTTCAGAATGTAAATGGCACTCACGCCATCCTCCTCGTTAAAACGTTCCTCGCCATCCTCTGTTTGTTCTACTGCAAATCGATGAACATCGTTGGAAACGCCATTCGGTTTCACGTGAATCATCTCCAGGCTTCGATAGTAAACCGTACCAATCGTTCGTCCATAGGTAACAGATTCGATGATAACATCATCTCCCAATTGAATGAATAAATTAGGGCTGTCTTCTTGTCCAACTTCACTCACTGTCGGAGCGATTTGAATGGATTCCGATACAGGGTCGCCTACTGCAGCCGATGCATCCGCGACCTGCTCATCGGGTACCATTTCGATTTCATTGAAGGATACCTCCTCTATATTATCCAGGACACCCATCTCAGTAGATGCCATGTTCCCTATCTTCGTCCTGAGATTCTATTATGTGATAAATCACCCCTTCGATATGAAGTGGGTATAAAGAGTTTCATCGACTAGTTGTGTAGTAAAAACAAATGGCAATTTGTTTCACAAATACCGTATTTCAAGAGTTGCGTTCACGCTATCCAACCTGGGAGCAATTGGAAGAATATTTGGAATCAGAAGCTGGCGGTTTGTTTCGTGTCGTACATCAAAATAAAGCGAATGGATTGTCACTTATTCGCTATGAAAAGGGTATTTCCAATATGGACCTTCCTCATAGCAAATGGTTTCGCTCCGTTGTATGGGATCAACGTACAAATATGCCGGTCTCCGTTGCTCCCCCTAAATCATCATCTACTGAATTTCCATTCAAGACGCGTCAAGAAGCCGTGAATGCAGGTATCATTTGTCAAGAACATATTGATGGATTCATGATCAATTGTTTCAAGCGTGTGGGCGACGACACGCTGTATATCACGAGTCGTTCCAAATTGGATGCATCCGGACACTTTCATTCCTCCAAATCATTTCGTCATTTGTTCGTCGAGGCCTATACAGGATGGAACATCGCAGAACCCACGGAATCACTGGAAATGATCATTCAAGGAAAAGCAGGCGACTTTCCTTCCCCGCAGTCGGAACGCAATGAAGTGGCAACCTGCTTTAGTTTTCTCGTGCAACACGTTGATCATCGGATTGTTGCAACGGTTAAAGCAAACAGTGCGCTTCTCATTCATAAGGCAACGATATACGCCGATGGAACCGTTTCAATTCAGGATACACCCGAACCTCTCGCTTCATCCACCTGTGCACCCCTTTCTTCGATCACGATGACAGACGGATCAGATCTGATCACAACATGGATCCACGAACAACTTCGATCACAATCCTGGGAGGTTCAGGGCATCGTCTTCAAAGATCAATCTGGTAATCGATGGCGATTTCGATCAGAGGCCTATCTCGCGGTTCGATCACTTCGTGGAAATGCTTCTTCCGTAGTCGATCGATTTGTTCAATTATATCTCCAAAATCTGGCGCATACCTATCTGGAGTACTATCCAGAGGATTCCGTTGTGTTTTCCTTTCATCAAGAGATGATGAAATATCTAATTCACGCGATTTATGTAGAATATCAGCAACTCCATATTCGAAAAGCGAACACGATTGACAAGATCAACAAAATGTATCACCCTCACTTGTATTCTCTTCACGGTCATTATTTGTCTCAACTTCGTCCTGCAAATAAGAAAGTCACATTGAATGACGTGCATGATTATCTACGTAAACAACCGTGGCAGCGAGTATCATTTCTTCTTCGAGGAATTCAAGATATTTATTATGGAATGATTCAGGCAGCTGTGTAAGTTGTTGTTCAGTCCGTGTCAATTTATCTCAATGATGACAGTCATATGAGATAAATATATAGATGGATGGTTTTTAGGGATAATGTGATTCTACGTCTTTATATACTCTATCCAATTCTGTTTTACTCGTTTTATCGGAATGTGTCATTGGAATGGCGGAACGTGTCCCAACAATCCATCCTCTATCCTGTGCTTTGTATATCGTAACGTTTTTAATATAACCATCCTTTACAAATTCATCTACTGCCTCGATGACTCCTCCAGAACCGTGTTCTTCACAATAATCGTCAATGATGATCCATGTACCTTCTTTGATATGCTGTAGAATAAAGTAGATGTCTAAGAAGGGAATGGGTCTCTCGTGTCCGCCGTCGATAAAGACGAGATCGGGCTGATAGGCTGTAAATCGTTTGAAAAATGTCTGCAATGAACATACTGAATTTCCAGCAATAAGTAGGTTTCTTGTGGGGAAATAAATATCTAACAATAATTTTGCACGCCGAGTATAATCAAACCAGAAGATATCAAAACTCGTCACCGATATATCATCTCGTGCACTCATCATTGTCGCCGCCGATAATCCCACGTGAAATCCCGTCTCCATTACTTCTTTGATATCGCTATGCTCTTTTAAAAAATCAATTAAAAACTGTTGTTGCGGCGGAGTGATGGAACCCATACGCACGGGCAGTTTTTGTATCTCTGTTACAAAATTAATATATGAATCCATTTATTTGTATAACTAGTTATGATCTTTATGCCCTATGTTAAGGTAGATTCCATTTTGACAATGAAATAAAAGGGCTTAAAAATGTGTCGTCTTATTTAATTAGAAATGTCTTATGCGATTGGAATTGACCTCGGAACTACCACCAGCTGTGTTGCTGTTTTTCAAAACGATCGCGTAGAAGTCATTGCGAACGAACATGGAAATCGAACCACGCCATCTTATGTTGCTTTCACCGACACGGAACGTTTGATCGGAGATGCCGCCAAAAATCAGATTTCCTCCAATCCTAGCAACACGGTATTTGATGCGAAGCGTCTCATTGGTCGCAAGTTTGATGATGCTGTTGTTAAAAAAGATATGGCAAATTGGCCATTTGGCGTGTCGGCCGGCGCTGATAATAAGCCTCGAATCGGAGTCGAATTCAAGGGAGAGAAAAAGACATATCTACCTGAAGAAATCTCGGCAATGGTTCTGACCAAGATGAAGCAGACAGCAGAGGCGTATCTGGGCTGTGAAGTAAAAGACGCAGTTATTACGGTCCCTGCTTATTTTAATGATTCTCAGCGTCAGGCAACAAAAGACGCTGGTGTCATTGCTGGTCTGAATGTTTTGCGAATCATCAATGAGCCGACGGCGGCTGCTCTGGCATATGGTCTTGATAAGAAGAAATCGGGCGAACAGCATGTCGTCATTTTCGATTACGGTGGCGGAACTCTCGATGTATCTCTCATTACAATTGATGATGGTGTCTTTGAAGTGAAGGCAACCGCGGGTGATACTCATTGTGGAGGTGAAGACCTTGATTGTCTCTTGGTCAATTGGTGTGTCCAGGAATTTGAAAAGAAAAACAAGGGTGTTGTTCTTAAGGATAATGCGCGCGCACTACGCCGTCTTCGAACCGCATGCGAGCGTGCCAAGCGTAGTCTGAGCAGTTCGACACAAGCGACGATTGAAGTAGATGGATTGGCGAATGGTATTGATCTGAATCTGATGCTCACACGTGCACGCTTCGAATCACTTTGCGACAGTGAATTTCGTCGGGCGGTGGCGCCTCTTGAGCAGGTTCTTCGCGACGCCGAGATGTCCAAGACGGACATTCACGAGGTGGTCATGGTTGGTGGTTCGACGCGTATTCCGAAGATTCGTGAATTGGTCAGTCAGTTTTTTAACGGTAAGAAACTGAACGATTCGGTTCACCCCGATGAGGCTGTGGCATATGGCGCGGCTGTGCAGGCGCATATTTTGACGGCTGGAAAGCACACGACGGATCGTACTTCCGATATGATTCTTCTCGATGTCGCTCCACTGTCACTTGGTCTAGAGACGGCTGGCGGTGTGATGACACCACTGATCAAACGTAACACGACCGTTCCGTGCAAGAAGTCGCAGACGTTTTCTACGTATGCTGATAATCAGCCAGGCGTGTTGATTCAGGTCTATGAGGGAGAGCGTCAGTTTACCCGCGATTGCAACCGTCTTGGCGATTTCAAGCTAGAGGGTATTCCACCAATGCCGCGCGGTGTGCCGCAGATTGAGGTATCATTTGATGTTGATGCGAACGGTATTCTGAATGTATCCGCTGCAGAGAAGTCCACTGGTAAATCAAATAAGATTACGATTACCAATGATAAGGGTCGTCTGAGCAAGGAGGATATTGAACGCCTTGTGGCAGAGGCGGAGAAGCATGCTGCGGAGGATAAGGTTCGTATGGAGCGCGTGGATGCCAAGAATCAGTTGGAGGCGTACCTGTACAATACCCGCAATGCGGTACGTGAAGATAAGGTAAAGGAATCGTTGGGTGCAGATACTGTGAAGGAGGTAGAGGCGTGGGTTCAGGAGGGCATTGATTGGTTGGAGGCGCATCAGGATGCGGAAAAGGCCGAGTTTGACGAGAAGCAGAAGATGTATGAGGAGAAGATTCGCCCTATTATGACAAAGATGTATGAGAATGCTGGTTCGCCTGGCGCAGAGAGTGCTGCTAACGCTAATCCAAGCACCAGTTCTCCACCTCGTGGTCCATCAGTAGAGGAGGTCGATTAAACGTATTTAAAATCAGAACGCGTCTCATTACATAATGAGCAAAGAAGATGAGGAATACAAAAAACTATACAGTCTTCTTTCTAGTCTTTCTTCTAAAACTGCATCTCACACAGACCCTGCTATTACACCCGTGATCTCACTGATGACAGAAAAACAAACAAGTAGAACATTGACACTTGATATCCCTCCACTTGAAACACCAATTATAAAAAAGATAGTTGTGGAAAAGCCTGTAGTAGTGGAACCTCCTGTGGAAAAGCCGGCGCTATCACCACTAGAAGAAATCATGACAAAGAGTTCGACGCGTTCAGGGACAACCTTTACATGCGAGGCGTGCTTGAGAGTATTTCCCACATCATCGAATCTCCTCACCCATCATAAAATTACACCAATGTGTGCCTATTGGTTCACTCTTCCCAATAAGGAAGAATACGAACACGTCCCTATCTCCATTCACGCATTTATGGATGAGATATTAGCGGAAACAGTTGCAGTAGAGGGTTCTCCCAATGAATGTCGATTTTGTCACGGATCATTCTCGAATAAAGGAAACCTTCATAAACATTTTCATACGTCTATCGTATGCAATCGAATGGCATATGCTCGTTTTAAAAAAGTGGTTGCTAACCTAAAATGAATCAAAGAGATCATTTATAGATGATTTATTTAATTCTTACTGCATCGCTTCATCCGAAACGATTTACAATGAACCCACGACGAGAGGAAGAATATATTTCAGCGATCGCACAAACATTATCACACCTTCCCGCCACGATTCAACCGATCATTGTGGAAAATAACGGACAGAGATCAACGTGTTTAGATCAATTTATGCATCATAACAAACGAGTTCCAGTCGTGTACACGGAGCACAATCAACTTTCATTTAAAAGCAAGGGGATCAATGAATTGCTTGATCTGCATGCAGTGATCGATCAAATGAATATTCAAGCAACCGATATGATCATTAAATTGACCGGTCGATATCGTGTCACGTCCCCTCTTTTTTTTGAAGAAGTGATCGATGATCGATATGACGCATATGTTAAATTTTATGATGTATGCAACTTTGTATGGGATAAGACGGACTGCGTTCTTGGATGCTATGCGATTCGAGCATTCTTTCTAAAAATGTGGAATCCATATTCGATCGATAATCATGTATCCGCCGAGGCGGCATTTGCGAAATACATTCAACAATGCGGAGCTCAGATCAAAGAAATGGAGACGCTCGGTGTACGGTGCCATTTCTCAGAAGATGGTCGTACACTCGATGTGTAATTTACGAATCGCTACAAATCAAACTACGATTAGGGAATGTGGGAAATACTTCGGCCACATATTCATCAAAAATGGAAAACGTATTGGTATCAAACACATCCGCCAGATATCGCGACAGAATCGTGGGAGTATCTGTTCTCGGGTGGAAAAGAGATTCGTGCGCGGCTTTTCTGTGAATTGTGGTCTTATTTGTCCCCGGATACGGAACCCTGTGGCGAACTTGCTTTTGCCATTGAATGCATTCATACCGCAAGTTTAATTCTCGATGACACGCCGTGGATGGATAATGCTGCTACTCGACGAGGAAAACAGACTCTTCATTTGACATTTTCTAATAAAAAGGCGTTAATGTTCTGTCACGACGTCATGTATATGGTATATTTAATTTGGAATGAAAACAAACCAGTACACGTCTCCTCATCTGACTGGGAGAATTTTATTCTTAGTCGTCTTCAATCTCTTATGGTAGGACAGGCGTATGATTTAGAGAAAAAAGGAACTCTGATTGAATTGGCATCTATGAAAACGGGTATATTGTTTGAATTAGTCGCAGAAACAGTTGCGATTTGTACACATTTGGATATAAATGCGTGGCGATTATGGGGAAATCATCTTGGTATTTTATTTCAGTGGATGGATGATTGGCAAGATCGCGAGGAGGATACACATCAGCAAAATCGAAATGCTTTTAACGAGGCATATACCGTCACACTTTCTTATTATGGGCGAATTTGGGAAAAGGTGGAGCAAGTGATCGGCCCAGCGTGGTTTGATCGGCCTTTTGGTAAATTCATGAAGAAATATTTTACGAGCGGTATCCCTCTTCCTGTTATTTCTCCCACTCTTCTATCGCTCTCGCATCTCTTTCTTCCTTATCCTACCCCTACGCTACCGACACTTCCTGACATTGATTCCGATCAGAAACGCGAGTTGGCATCGATCATTCTTGATCCAAATCGGATCATTCTGATCAATAGACAAAATATATATGATTTGACCTATTCTGATATTGAGCAACTTCTTCGGAGCAAACAGCCAGCAGAGATTAGAATCAATAATCAGATCAATGTGCAGATTGATTTTGATGATTTATTTCATTTAGAATTGATGGAATGGATTCAATCTTTCAATGAAAATAATATAACAAAAATAAATGGAAAACAGATCATCCAAATCATGTTACGAGTGATAAAACGATTCGAACAAACACCAAGAAATGAAACTGAATCCTATCGTGAATTATACGAATCATGGAGACGAAAAATATGGTCCGTGGAAGAAACCGAATGGGAATATCAGTCCGAAGTAATTAATTTTATCTATCAGGAAATTCAAGCAATGAAGATTCGACAAGGATTATTGGATTCCTAATTATTTAGAGGCCGATGTGGGCGCGATACGTACCTTTCTAGGTGCATCAGACGATACACCACGCGGGTTACCGGTTGACAAATTCCACTCTCCACCAAGTTGGTGGAACCATTCCGCGCATCCACGTGCTGCCGCCGCCACTGCCGCACGAGCAGTTGCCTCTTTTCCATCCTTCACACCAATTCGAAGTACCATCTCATCGCGAAGAGGATGAGGAACAGAATATCCTGCATATGTAATGGCTGGTTTGGCCTCACCTTCAATGTGATGCTGCACCAACCATGTTTGAAGAAGATTACCAAGAGTGTGATCGTGTCCACGAAACAAGAAGTCGAATCCAACGATACGCGCATCCGCTGGAGTCAGTGTAATTTCATCAGGAAGATCGCCTTCGTGAAGATTGACATATCGACCGCACATGTTTTCGCCCACTTCGCACGCACGATTGACAATGTATTTCACATCGAGAACACCCACGGATTCCACCGTAAAGTCAAAACTGTACGGCTCCCCCTTATCATCAATTTTGAAACAGCGCTTGATTTGCATTGTATTGAATTCGCGCTGGAGTTCGGCGTATCGCTCGGAAGCCTTGTCCGGATTATTTACCTTTTTCGTAACCGTCAACCACTTCATAAACAATTCCTGAATTCGCTGGGGATTGTCATCCGGTGTATATTCGTAGGAACACTGTGACACGGAACTGAAACGTGCGTGTTCGCGGCCGGTACCCTTCGACGCAACGGCTTTAATTTTAATTTGTTGTTGGTTTGCGCCGGAGCCTGGTTGAAGCGATGCAATAAGGCAGGTATCATTCGTAAGGGGATTTCGAGGAAAGAATAGCTCTGTCGGAACGCGTTTTCCGACGACTTCCTCCTTTTCGTCGTCACCTTCTGGAAGCGGAGCAGATGGTTCAACATCGGAGATGTCCGTAACGATAAAGTCTTCCGACTTGACATAACGGACACGGTCTTTGTCGCCCACGACATTCAGAGTAAACAGATACTTTTTATTATTCCATTCGTTCGGTTTGGTGATATGAATGGGAAGAAGACCAATACGGTCGGCCAACATTTCATTTGTCATCGGAGTATCATTTTTCTTCACAATCACATCGGTAGTCGATCCGGTAGCCGTCATATCGGAACGGAATGCAACGGTTTCTACGCCGGTAAGCATCAAACGGCGAAGCGTATTCGCATACGTCACATGACTTCCCTCCAAAGTAAACGTGTAGGTACGATCGTCTTGTTGCTGAACATTCAAGAACTTCATCATGGAGGACTCTACCCTACCTTCCGAACTCCATTTCCATCAATTTTATCATTTGCGTTCAAGCGGATACCGATTCGTTCGTACAGAAGAAAAGGATGAGTCG
>Ga0078894_10000430_pt1 | contig 29101 bp, 33 predicted proteins | sample LauGreSu1BDMLBSD_2_FD_67506 | JGI IMG/M metagenome (GOLD analysis project Ga0078894, IMG submission 67506) | Freshwater lake microbial communities from Lake Michigan, USA - Su13.BD.MLB.SD (version 4) (version 4) | ecosystem: Environmental > Aquatic > Freshwater > Lake | place: Lake Michigan... | reverse complement strand
CAACCCAGGTGCTTTCTAGTAAAGCATTCCTCACCCTAAATATACATAGACTGGTCAAATCTAACTTTGAAATGTTTAATTCGTATTTTCGTGCGAACTTAAATCTTCAAAGGTGTATATTCGCTAGGTCTGAATGTGTATATCAACTGCTATATTAAATATCATCAATATCTACCAGATCACCTGAATCAATTTCAATCGTACTCACCTTATTAGTAACATCACATGAGGCAATCGTATCCATCAACTCTTTATATTTATTGGTATCCGTATTTTCAAACACAACCGCCCCGTTATCGTCATGAGGAGTATCATGTTCACTTTTTAGCTTATCAAAAATGGGGTTACCGGTTCGTTTAAGTTTTTGTTTTTCGCCATCGTTATATACCTCAAGCAAATCGCACTTTGGCTTACGTGATGACGATTCGAACTCTCTTTCGCCGACTAATACCCAGGTTCCGAGCGCAACCGTATTCTCATTTTTATTTCTGCCTCGAAATTTATTTCTCATTACAACCAGTCGTTCTTTGCCCTCAGGATCATTTACATAAAACATGCCGTTACCTAGCATTTTCGTAACAACCGCATAAATCTCACCTTCTTCTTGTGCCATTCTGACTTTTTTATCGACGGGAGCAGTTATAAACTTGCGTCCGATTTTTTTAGACTTATTACCACCTTTATCGTTTTTGACCATCTTTTATGATTATATGTGTAATAAAAAAAATATAACTATATTCAATCAATTTTTTATTATTTGATTGAATATATTTAAACCATTATACGGCCCATTATACGGCCCATTATACGGCCCATTATACTAACTAATATACGAATTTAAAATCATCTTTAAATTCATAAATAGGAGGTTGCTTGAATCGCTCATCATACCATTGTTTCCAAGTGCTAGATTCGCAAAGTAGATACCCTTTATTGTGTGTATCTCTCGATTGTTCATCCGGATCATATCCAAATTGAGAGTAAAATGATTCCACATCGTCATCGTCATGAAAGATGACCCGTTGTTTATTGTCGTCAACGGTAATATTATATTGTTTGAATCGTTCATTCCACAAAGGACATGTGTATGTATAATATTCCCAATGATACAACATGATGTTATTTACATCTGGAAACTTATATCTGGTAAGATTGAACGACGCACAACTCGGCTGAATCGCGTATTTACGTTTAAATTCTAGTGTTTTATAAATTTGTGGTAGATTATATTTCGTGAGTGGAATTGGATCCTCATGAATTTGTTTCAACGTATCGTGTTCTTCGTTAGAACAGATCAGATATATTTTCTTTGACGCATTTTCATAGTCATAGGTAGGGTTAAATATACATAGACAAATCCCAGCACATAGTTTGTGTATTTGATTTTTATATTGATTATTGTAATACATATCTCGAATTCGTGTGAATAGTCTATCAGACACTTTATAGTATTTTTGAATGGATGTAAACAAATCATCCTCAATCACCAGTGGTATGGAAGTAAACGCGAAATGATATAATTTTTTATCAAGAAAACGGAATAAGCCATGATATTTACTAGGGTACTCTTGAAGCCATGATGGTTTTTTACCTTTAAAGGAGTGGGTAATTTCATTTATATTCATAGTATATTGTCGCATAATAAATACATGTGAATTAAATTCCATTTTAAACAAATTTTTAACGACAGACAATAAACTTTTAAAATCATGTATTGTTTGTTTGTTTGAAATGAATGATTCAAATGACGGGTTGTTAATAAAATAAAAGTCATAAAACGCAAACCAAATTAAATCCCATGACAAGTCGTGAAACCCGGAATAATATAGTTCCGAAATCCAGAAATAGCATTCGTCTAGTGACTGTTGTTTTAATAAACTAGAAATAAATGATATTCCCACTTCATCTAAAACATAAAGATATCGCGTTAAAATAAATTTAGACATGTTTGATTAAAACGGTTGTATATAGAACAATAAAATTCAATTTTTTATTATATAAAGTAATTATATAACATGGCAAACGATTGGAGAGCACACGTGAAGAAGACTATGTCGGAGATGAAATCTACTGGTAAGAAGGTAATGTTGAAGGACGTATTAAAGATGGCAGCAAAGACATACAAGAAGGAGTCAAAGTCTGCCGCCGCCACCTCCTCCTCCTCCTCCTCTAGCGGATCCGAACACAAGAAAAAGACTTCCAAGAGAAAGTCTCGCAAAGCCAAGTCAATGAAGAAGCGAAAGCATTAAAATAACACGTCTGTATAAGACATGATATTCCTATTAAATTAAATTCTAGTTTATATTTAATTTAGTTATGTGTTATCCATCACACTCCTTACACGGATGTAATACAAAAAGTGTTGTATGGATTCTTGTGATTAAGTCAGCGGATCTCTCTATTGGAGCAGATGAAATATATTCATGAAATAAGTTGTGTAATGAGAAATGTTCTAACATGTCCATGTGTTTTGTAATAAAAAAATAACAAATAGAGTAGGTCGACCAGCTATGTTTAAACTGTAACCAATGCGTAATAAGTTGTTTCGTTTCAAATTCATGGTTAGACGACAATATATGATTGAGGCGAGACCTGTACGGTATCAATACGCTTCGATCCTTTGTAAACAATTCAATTACGGTAGAAGATACACTGGGTGTAAATCTGGTTATATTATTATGAATAAGATAGGTTATGAGAAATACATCAATAGGTACATATGGATTACTCATCAATGTAATTGGGAAATAGAGTCTTATGTTGTTATAACTTATAACGGAGAAGTTGAATGAGTAGGAAAAATCAAATAATAGAGGAAGGCTGACGTCTGAATACGGAACATTATTTCGCGATATAAAGGGGGTATCCGTCACTGTAAATCCTATGTTTTTATCTCGTAAGATGGATGTCGCATGAAATATATGATATATATATTTGGCAAAGTTGTTATGTACAAAGGAGGTAGGTACGTGATTGTTTGGGCAAAAGGATAAAATTTTATATTTGGTTGCCTTATTAAATATAGATATGGTCTTATATTTCGTAGAATCCAATTCCATGTAATTATCATCCAAATTTTTAATTCGATCAATCGTGGTAAAGTATAAAAAATATAATGGAATCGATTTAATCTTCTCAGAGATAGAAATATGATTATTGAGAGAAAAAGAATTCTCCAAAAATAAACTCATGTATTACTATTCAATACAAATTAACTTTAATTATTTTTATAGTTATTAGAATATAATAACAACACATGTATTGATGGAACAATGTATATAAATCGTATACGTTATAGTAGTCGTGTTTCAGCATTTGTAATCGTGTGGTGGTTGATTTTATAAAGTAAGATTTATAAAGTAAGATTTATAAAGTAAGATTTATACCGTAAAATGTATATCATAATATATATAAAACGAATTCCGGATTATATATATGGAGACAAATACTGCTTATCGCGCATTTTCTCGTAAGGCTTGCCTCGCAGATTTCTTCGACGATGATGATACACAGTCGCAATACACTCAAAATAAACACAATCAATATTATTCACAGAATGATAATGTTGTAATCGCAAAAAATCAACAAGAATTTGGTCATAGGAAGCGGATAAAACCATGACGAACCGGAACGAAAAGTCAACAACAAATCGTACCCAAGGGTTTTAAGAAAGGGTTCCGTGGATAAGTGAGACCGTTCAGATAAGGAATACGTGAATGACGTACTTTAGTAGAATTAATATTGTTAATTAAAATATTAAATTCTATTAACGCACTGATATCGTATTACATAATAAGTAGCGGGTGGAATGATAAAAATAAATATAAAATTATTTTATACCAGCGAAGATTTAAAACCGGACCCCGTAGGGGTGCTTGATTTCAAATCCTTACTGGCATATTACTTGAAGAATTAAATCCGCTGTGCGGATTTAATTCTTCAAGGGTGTAAAATAGTCCTGTATTCGATAGTTAAAAAGTATAAAAATGTAAATGTCTATTATACGCCTATCATATTAGCCCAATTGTTTAGTTGGTGTAAGACAATATGACCCAGCATATGCGAGGTCAAGATCAATTCGTTCAATATCTGTTCGATCATAATCTCTTCGATCTAATTGTTGTTTATAAATGAAATGACGATTTTTATAAGTCTTTTTAAGCTTGTGGTTGATGTCATCGATAGACATATTTAATTCCAGCAGTCGTTTTAACTCTTCACATATATTTGTTTCATGTGTTACGCGAAATATATCATATGACACGGATGGTTTGTTTGTAAATATAGAACTAGCGCTTTGTACAATGTGTTGGTCCATAAGGTCAATGATGTCTTTATCAATTAAGATATATTTGCGTCGTGGTGTAGGTGGTGCTGGGGAAGTTTTCGTACGAAAATAATATCTACCACTTTTAAACATTTTTTCTATAATATTGCCTTGATAACCGTTCAACTTGAGTAGTCTGGTTTCGTTATCTATAAGCTCTGTATTGGTACTAATCCACTGTGTCCATGAATTTTTATAGGTTATGCGGTCATCATATTGATGTATTTTAGCAAAGGAAAACAGCTGATCATTAAATTCTGTCGAAAATTTAAAACGAAAAGTGGTGGGAGTATCGTTAATCATGGTAATTAATTTGGTAATTAATTTGGTAATTAATTTGGTAATTAATTTGGTATAAGTATACAAATAATTATATAAATACATATAATTCAATTTTTTTGCTAATAGTAAATAAATGATATTATATTTACTAAAAAGCATACCATATTATAACTCAATAAAACAGGAATATACAAATATACTCACCATTAACAAACCCGCCTCCGGACCATTAGCTGGTATAACAACCCGGATACGAGTAAACAAATTATCGCCGTTCGAAGTAAATACATCAATATGTAGTTCGCCAGATTGTGTATTTGCCATAACAAAGCTGAACGGATGTAATGAACTAATGTGTATAGATGAAATACCGGATTTGTTTGAATTTTTACTTAACAATGGATATTCTATTGATAGTAATATAACAAAAATCATTCAGAAAACAAATGCGATACGAAATGGAGAAATAATATGTATGATTCAATATTAAAAAAATTGAATTCATTTGAATATAAATAATCGAATGAATTCAAATCAAGCTATGGTAGAAAATCAAACGGAACAATCAAAAGAAGCTCAGGTGGAAAAATACTTGGATTCGTTAAATGAGTTAGAAAAAAAAACATTGGAAATCGCAAAGTCCCATCTAGGGACTTCCTTTAATCTAAAGAAGAGTGTTGGATTTTTAAAATGGAAAGAGTCACAAGATAAAAAATAGATTTCACCTATCACTATGTTTTCGTGGGGTTTTTTTTTTACCAAGAGTCGGAATAGAGGCAGACTTCCGGATTTTAACGGTATATCTTAATTTTGGTAACGTCTGTGTGAATTGCTTCATAGTCTTGCGAAGTCTTTTTTCATTATTTATAATACTACGACGAACCTGTTTTTGTATATATTGGCCACCAACCTGAGTTTCATTTGAACGAGTATTCTGACTATCGGAGAGATTGGGTGTACCACGATTCATACGCTTTGACGCCGTATCGATTGCGTTTTTAACGCGTGTAATTCCTTTATTAAATGTACCTTCTGTGTTTACAATCGTTTGAGCACTTTGAACTCCTAGCGATGTAGAACGTGACATAAATATTTTATATGTGGCCATTAACGCATTAAAACCCTTGCCGATGGCAATAGTTAAATCAAGTATACCGCCTACAAACGGTATTTCAGCCAAAAATGCCTGCGCGACGGACAATCCAGTAGAAGTCGCACCACTGGTAGATTTCGCCGCAATATCTCTAAACATAATCATAACTTGGTCAGTGATCTTATTCACTTCAGGTTGTAATTCTTCTAATATTTCAACTACTGAAACAGCCACGGATCTTGCGATCTCTCTAACAGCCTCCTTAGTCGCTGGATTTTCCGAAATTTCTTTTAATACCGCGGCCAATAGCAATAGTTTTTTATTCAAATCTGGGCTTAATTTGTCCCATGACGTATTGGTTATGTATCCATCGCCGGATATACCCAATACTAAATCTATCATCCTATTAATAAAATCTTCGCTCAACACAACCCCAGTTTTAAAAACAGCGACCCCTAGTTTAGCTGCTTCGTCTAACCCGGCGGATACTAAGCTGCCAATAGTTATGTCGGACAATGAATTCGTATTAGCATTTGCCAACCTAGGTACGTTTGGATTCACTTTATTTATCATTGAATTCATAATATCGGCTTGTTGTATGATATCGGTTTTATATTTGAGTGGAGGTGGTTGATTATATTGTGCGTTCACTGTATTGTTCAACGTATTATTACTCTGACGGCCACTCTGACCACCACTCTGACGGCCACTCTGACCACCACTCTCATCGTGAGAATTCATCGTATTGTTCTTTATTTGTTTGGCCGCATCACCAAGTCCATATAATATATCACCGACTAAGGAAGTAACCGTCTGAATGATAGTTGTAGCATTTATTTCTGGTTCTGGTTGTTGATCTAGTCCTGAATTACGATTCGACAATACAATGCCACTTTGTTCTTGTTGTTTAAGATTATCTACTTGATTATTTAATAGCGTGAGATAACGATTCCGTTCTTCATTCTTTTTATTAACTGTCTCTTGTATGAATTTTTTTATGTTTATATCCGAATTATCAACTTTTATGTTTTGATTCATATATATTCTATGTCTACTATTTTTTGTATATCAATAACCTAAATATTACTTGGTAGTTAATACAGTAGGCTTTCCTGTAGACATTAATTTTTTAAACGATTCATAATCTAGTGTTTTGACTGGATCGTCTACTTTATATTCGTGCGGTTTAATAAACTGAAATGTGTTTACTTTGCCGTGGTACGAATAACGGTTTGCGTTTTGTCGAAGAACAAAGGATTTATTGACGGACTTACTTCCGCCGGATCCCTTGCGATTATACGATTTAAATGACGCAAATATATTGCTATCATTATCTGACGTATTTGGTGTAACTGGAGTATCTTTGGTGTGTTTCATATTTTCTGTGGCAGTTTCTAACTCTTTTTTAATATCCACTAAGATTTGTTTACAGTCATAGGTAATCGCATATTTCCTTGCTACCGTTTCTAAAAATAAATAGGGAACCTCCTTTGTGTCACAATAATATATAAAGGATTCTTTGTCAAAATCATAGTACATAATAATTCCGCCCTTGGGCGTATGCTCAAACAAGATGTTGTGTATTAATCCTTTTACGAATTGTTCACTTAATGTACGTTCTGTAAGTTTATAATATTTATCGTAATATTTATTTTCGTACGATTCGATCACACGGGTTTCAATGGTAGGAGAAAAGCGATCTGTTTCAGCCTGGATATTGGGTTTATATACATACCAATAAAAAAAACTGGATCCCAATGCCAGCCCAGAAGCTATATATAAAATATTTGATATCTTAGATGTAGTCGTGGGAAACGTAAACATGATATATTCAATATAATCAAATATATTTAAGCTTTATTTAGAACTTGTTTTCTTCTTAATTCGAACAAATCGTGGACCTCTTTTTCTAGGTCAACGACTTTAATACGCTGATAGTTCATATTTTTATTGTCGGGGTGAAGACAGATTAAATATAATCCTTCCACTTTTTTTCCATATTTTTCTTCTAATATTGCCTTGTACGTGTTTAATTGTAAACAATAATGCCAATAGTTGGTATCTGGCAAATGATCGATACATTCTTTATTTCCCCATTTATTAAACGAGGTAGTTTTCACAATTTCCTTACATCTTTTCCAGTCATAAATAAGGAGCGTCCCATCCGGGTTTTCAAAGACCATATCAATTGAACCAGCTAGTTTCAGTTCTTCGTGGAACACGGTCCATTCGGTTCGGTATGGTTTTAACTCAGGAAAATCTTTTATAAAATTTTGAAAATATTTATATTCGATTGAATCGTTCTCATTAGGACAATTATTATAATAACATTCAATATCATAGTGCATTTGTGTACCTGCCGTAGCAGCTTCATCGCGATTTTTATCCCAACTGGCTTTAATTTCATCCGGTGTTTGTCCATAGTATTTACTTTGAGGCCAATTTTTGGATGACATCATATTGGTAATAATTTTATCTGCGTCGAAATGATCAAAATGAGAATGGTTAAATGTAGTTACAGACATATAACCATCGCTATTACCATCAATATGGTAAATATGAGGACCCTCATCAAATACAATTCGTGTATCCCGTTCATGAGGATTTAATTTGGCCAAATAAGTAGGCGTCGCCATTGTAATTTACTATATCTAACTATATACATAGTAAGTTCAATTTTTTGTGTAGCGTGATCTATATTATACTAAACTACCGTATACATGTAGATTAGGCGATTTTAATATATTTGTATTGCCCTGTAATTGTAAGTGGTAATGATAATGGCGAGGATACAACAACATTTACTAGTTCGTTGTGTCCGTTCGTTGTAGCATTAATGATTGTATTATAACTACAATTTGAATATTGTGTATCTCCATTAGTGAGTATTGGCCATGGATACGTAATGGAAGTACCCCCGGTGTTAGTCGTGACGGTTATAAAACCATATCCGGTTGTACTAGGCGGTGACGGCTTAACAATATATAAATCTATCATTAATAAATATATGCCTGCGTTAACAAATGGAATGCTTGTTACAAATATTAAAGTATTAGTTACACCGGTATTATATATCGGCGTCACAATTTGGTTATATCCAATCGCATTTGTCGGTATTATTGGAAGTGTAGTATAATTAGTCATAATGGTTCCACTGACATCCAAGTCGCCGCAAGTAATCGTTCCACTGACATCCAAGTTGCCATATGTAATGGTTCCACTGACATCCAAGTCACCGCAGGTAATGGTTCCACTGACATCCAAGACACCGCATTTAATGGTTCCACTGACATCCAAGACACCGCAAGTAATGGTTCCATTGACATCCAATGTATCACACGTAATTGTTCCGCTTATGTCAATATTATTACATGTAACAACCCCACTTATGTCCAAATTGCCATATAAATTTAAATTCCCATACATATTTGTATCACTATTGGTTGTTCCTATTGTATCCGTAATATTAAGGTTATTATTTACAGCTTGTGGTACTCTAACAATATTATGATTAGAGGTTCTATTCGTACCTCCTATTTTTTTCCAGTTATTTGATGTATATGACATATATAGATTACAATGACAAAGAAAAAATAAGACAAACTAACAATTACCCCGATTATTATAAATTGAATTATAAAACGGGTATATATAGCGCCGTCTCAGCATTATTACGAGCTATATAGCGAGGTTACTTCTAAGGACAATGATATATCATTATTATTGAGGTCTAACAAGTTGCCATATTTATCTAAAATTTTAATTCTAAATTTATTTAAATTGACGGGTCCTAAATAGTCACGCTGCTTAAATATCTTATCACTGGCGGTATTTACCATAATTGTAGTGAAAGATTCTGTAATTGAAATACGGCCTAATATATTATCTCCAATATAATTATTACCGGTAGATGCGATAATCGTATTTGTTATAAAATTCTTATTAAAGTCATCCACTGAGATAAATATATAATTGACATGACCATTTCCGTAAGATGCCTCGCTTTGTAACACGGCTTGGTAAGAAGCCGTAAGCCCGTCATCACCAATATAATCAATATATGTATCGGAGCGAAACACTTCGTATCTTTTCTGCGTAAACCCTAAAAAACCGCCGAGTGAGTAGCGACTTTCTCTAGTTAGAAGGGTATGGTCACAATCAGGTTGTACAATAGAACCTATATTAAAATCTACTATAAAGTAAAAATCAGGTGAGTAGTAGGATTGTGTGATATCATATATGTTAGCGCCTCCGTCGGTAGTATCACGCGCCCGGATAATTGTCTTTGATGTAATTGGATGTACTTTACATATAAGATATTGTAAGCCGTTTCCTTGGGCAACTAAATAGTTGGATAATACCGTGGCGAAATCACCAGATAGATAGTTGCCATCTGGCATGACTATGGTATGAGTTGTGTCTGGGCTACCAACAATATTATAAGTTGTAATAGTAAACGTATTCGACTTATTTTTTTCAGATACAGAGTACCATAAAATCGGGAGCTCTAAGGATACTAATTTTATGGAAACCACTTTATGCTCTGTAAATGGAAGATACCAAATAAAATCGGACGGCGAAGTCGCATAATAATTTTCTCTGAATTCGCTATCAATCGAAATGATTTTTGTAATCGTTTTTTTTTCTAGCGGATTAATGACACCGGTTGGATATTTATATTCATTAACGTTTACTACGGGTATTATTTTATCAGTGGTGACGTCATGTGTACCGCCTTGAATTTGATTTTGGCTTTGAATAATATTATAGTTGGTAGGCTGTAACTGGACTGGCCGTCTCAGATTGATATAACTCAATAACTTATCGTTTGCCTTGTTTAAAAAATCGATAAATAAGTCGATCATTTCGTAGTCGTAATCGTCATCGTCCTCGCCGTGTTTTCCTTTGTATTTATTACGGTATGAGTGTATTAATTGGTTAATATGATTTGTGATGTCGGATGGAGTGATGCGTGATATATCCCCCTTATATTTTATCAATTTTAATAATTCAGCTTCGTTGTAATTATCTATATTCAAGTCATACGTATTACTCATATATATATTCTTGTAAATAATAATAATATTTTAGATATAACGAACCATTTATTGTATTTTTATACATAAATGGTAAATACTGTATTTAGACCAACAGTTATAAATCAAAGGAAACCTGCGACTGCCATTAAACCACCTACATATGATTTCAATTTAAAAACAAATTATCTAACACAGTCACTAAATCATGTTGTATATTATGATTATGATATACCAGCTACTGTACTTCAGAGCGATTATAATGTCATCTTACGTGAATTAGAAAATTTAAAAAATACGGACCCAACTTTATATCCGACGATATTGAATAATGTGATATCAACATTTCAAACTTCGCAAAATATTTACAGTGATTATATCGCAGATCAAGAAGCCCAAGGCGTAGTATTGCCCGAATCCACCTATTCTAATATGGATGCTTTAGCAAAATTTACAACATCCCTTCAAACTGGCGAAGTCCCTACTAACAACGATACTTGTTTGGAGAATGCAGAGCTAGAAATGGTGTTATATAAATTGTATAAAAATGTTGGAATCGAATTAGAGGGTTTATTAAACATGTTTTCTGATGGTAATTTGGAAGAGTTAAAGAAAGATTTGACATACGAAGCATATAGTAAATTGTCGGTGTTACTTTCAAAAGAATCTTATCCCGATTCATTTGGTTATACCATGATATATAACGCGTTAAATAGTGCGTTAGAGGGTTTGTATAAGTCTACATTGCTTGACATATCATATAAAGATCAGGTTGCAGTGTTATCCGCGAAGCTTAAGTTCTGTGAAAATAAGGAGGGAGGATCTCTTTTAGCAGGTAATGCTACAATGTCGGTGGTTGGTTTAATCCGTCCCGAAATTCAGGAATATATTAATAAATATGGTATGCCTCCAGGTGCGGTATTTGACCCACAGAAACTAGCAGCCATTGTGAAGCAATTATACCCGGAATCATCTTCATGTGGCAGCGATGATTCTCAGTCGGTTACGTCTTCTGAATCAGTTACATCTTCTGAATCTATTACGTCTTCTGAAGCGGATTCGCCAGGGATGTAAGGAGTTTATAATATTTTTATAAAAGAAAAAAATGAAAAAATAGGTTGAAAATACATTTAGAGTATATTTGAATTAAAATATACGGGCACGAATATTTTTTTTTGTATAAAAAATAATCCCAATATAAGATATAATGCCAACAGTTGCAAACAATTCTTTGGTGTCGTACAATGCGCCCGCCTCCTCTACTACTACTTTCTACTTAAGCACATTAGATGAATATGCTCAAGCTGATGTGATGACATCTGGTGTCTACCAAGGTGAGACATCCGTTCAAAACCAAGTGTCTTACAAGGCAATCACTGAAATGGTTAATATTAACTATGCCACATGTGCAACTTGGTTTAAGTTCAAGACTATTGAAAACGATGGTGACCTTAACAGCGTCGGCAATGGTATTATTGGTATGAAGGGTGTAGATTCCGCCTTCACTGCCGTATCTACTGCTGGTGGTGTACCTGCTAAGGCTAAGCCATTGAAGTCCGATTACTTGAACACATTGGCTGAATACGTCTTTGGTAACCGCGAAGTTGCTGATTTCTTCACCAACCAAGAGGCCCTTAAAAACGCATGGGATTCTGCAAAGGATGCCGCAACTGCAAATATTAATGATGCCATGACTGGTGCACCATTTGCTGAATCTGTTTCCATGGAGTTAGTAAAGACTATGTTGGTGAACAATGCTGAGCGTTTTGCGCTTGAATACAATGCCGTACTTGATGTCCCTGCAAAGGCACCCGTTGCGGATGAGCACGGTCTTGCGATTGAAACACTTACAGGCACAGGCAGCGGTGCCAGTGTAACCATTTTAGCAGATTCCACTGATTACTTGAAGCAAATCGTAGTGTCAAGCACAGTGAACACTGCTGGTGATGGAACACAAACAACATCCTACTCATTTGGCAGTGGATATGCTAACGGTGATCAAGTTAGATTCACAATGGCCAATGGTGGTAAGTACTCAATTACCCTTAATGCGGTACAGGCAGCCATATTAAATGGTGTGACTGATTCAGTTGGTGCTAACCCTCCCTTGTTACCTGGTGATAAGATTCGTGTTAAGTACTCAATTCATTCCCCTAGTGATCAAAATGATACCACTGGTAGCCCAGTGTCATTCACTCAATCTTTCTATGTAGATTATCTCTTACAAGCATAAGAAAGATAATACAAATAATATGCTAAGAATATGTTGCGGATAGCAATGTGTTGAAATAAAATATCTAATTATAGTTGATTAGATATTTTACACGTTAAATATTTCTCTCATTAGATTTTCAAGGGTAGACCTATACTCTAAAGCCGTTTGTGGTGTATGAGTACTCATGTCATCCGACAAATAATGACTTGGTACGTTTATTCTATAATTCACTATGTTATTTGAATCAATAAATGATTTATTAGTATGAACACATAGTAACTTAAAATTGTCGTATTTATACGTTTCAATGATATATTCTACTATTCTACATAAGTCATTATAATTGTTATTATATTTATTGTTCAATTCATTATATACATCTGCTTCGCTCGTATATACAAATAATATCTTTTTTTTATTTTCAAGTATATTGAATAGCCTATTAAATGTGTGTTTAAAAGTATCGATAGTTTTATTATAATTATGATTTATATCAAAATGCCCAAACCAGACATTGTCCTTAGTTCTAACTACATTTTTCTCTGGATAAAAATCCTCTTGATTTTGTAAATATTTCAGTATAAGAAATGGGGTTGTTGGAATGGAATCGAATGGAAAAGATTCTTTGTATATATTTAATTTACTTAATATCATTTTCGTAGGGCATTTATTTCCAATAGATACAATATAATCATATTCTCTATGGTCAACAAATTTGTCTGGTTTCAAATAATTCATTATATAATATGTAGATAAAAACATTCGCGTGTCATTCTATAATGACATTATAGAGTAGATATTGTAATACATGATCCTAATTCCAAAGATAGCGATGACAATATATGTGATACGACAAATATCAATAAAGTGTTTTTAGATAGTCTGGTGTAATTTGTTGATTCGAGGTGATCTCTGAGTTAGATGTTGATTTACGATTAATATTGGAGATACGTTTAGTCTTGGATTTAGTGTCACGATTAGATCTGGATGCTCGTTTAGTTTTGGATTGTCGTTTGGACTTGGATTTAGACTCGCGTTTAGATATGGAGTTGCGTTTAGAATTGGATACATGTTCAATAGAGACCGTATTATCATCTTCTATGAATATAGGGCTGACAGTTGGATGCTGCTTTAAATCATTATGTAAACGCTTGTCGATTGTTTGGTGATGTGCTGGTAATTCTAATAATTTCATGATTTCATTATTAGATAGCTGCATATAAATGACTTCATCATTGTGTTGAGCTTCTAAATTTAACTTATGTCCATCGTAATTCATACCCCATTTCGCAGAATCAATCACCATGCCATTACTTTCAGTTACATATTGTCCGTAATTTTTAATATATTGTCTAGAATTCATATAAATTATAAATATATTATATTACAAATATTTAATAAAATATAATTGCGAATAATATAGATAACTAGAACGACGATAACCCGCCATAATGATAAGGTGTAAATGAAAGACAGTGAATATATCGATACCTATTATAACTATCTGAATATTATGTTGACTACATAATCTGAGTCAATCATAATTATTTCGAACGCACGATCGTGCTTAAAATATGGCACTAAAAAAAGAGCACCCGATTGGTATGTAGGCGACATTTACTTGGAATAAAAATTCGACCATTACTACAATGTAATCGTCCATCAAATAACACGAATATAAAATATCATCTCGACTGCTACACGTGAACTAGTGTGTATGTTTGTCATGTTAATATGTAAACTAGTTACCCAAACCATATAAAAAGAATTTCTTACCCTTATATATAGAATGCTATTCAACAGTATTACTTCAGTAGTGTGTATTGCTTCGTTTATTATGGTCTCTGCTTATAATGAGACTGAGCATCACTGGTTTAAGTTTCAAAAGTATATCAGCCAATTCGATAAATATTATGATAATTTAGTAGAACTAGAAAAACGATTTAACATATTTAGTTCAAACGTAAAGTTTATCGAACAAGAAAATAACAAGGGTAATTCGTATACATTGGGAATTACCGCGTTTGCTGACCTTACCGAGGATGAATTCTCCAGGTTTAATGGAATTCGGTTAAATGGACCATTATCTACCGGATGTGCCAAGTTTAAGTCGACTAGCACCAAACTACCGTCAAGTTACGATTGGAGAGATCACAATGCGGTTACGCCTGTAAAGGATCAAGGACAGTGCGGATCATGTTGGTCATTTAGTGCGACTGGCGCCATGGAGGGTGCCTGGGCCATCGCAAAAGGATCTTTATTAAGTTTATCAGAACAACAACTGGTCGATTGTTCAAAATCATACGGAAATCATGGTTGTAATGGTGGCCTTATGGATAACGCATTTGAATATGCCATTGAGAATGGTATGTGTTTGGAAAGCGCATATCCGTATACTGCTTCAGGAGGTGATTGCCATAAATGTGACCCTGTAGTCGCAATTTCTAGTTGTGTAGATGTTACCAAAAACAACCAAGTCCATTTGAAAGAGGCAGTTGCGAAGGGGCCAGTATCCATCGCAATTGAAGCGGATACTAAGGCATTTCAATTATACAAAAGTGGTGTATTGACGGGAAGTGCCTGTGGTACCAACTTAGACCACGGTGTTCTTATCGTAGGATATGGTGTTGAAAGTGGCGTCGAATACTGGTTGGTTAAAAACAGCTGGGGCCCTACTTGGGGAGAAGGAGGATACATCAAGATTGGACGAAGTGATAGTACAGATGACCCGGGTGTGTGTGGTATTGCCATGCAGCCATCTTATCCAGTCGTTTAATGAGTGATCTAATTAGATGAGTCATAGAGATAATCCGCTTGAAGCTCTATACACTTCAATATATAACAACACTATAATTACAATGTAACACGCAACCATACATTGTAATTATATTTCATTTCTATTGTAAATCATATTAGCCTACATTTTATTTTTTCACTGTCCTGGAGTAGGTAGAATGGCGTCTAGTCTTTTTATGTAACTTGCGCTTCGCATGACGTCTAGTAACATGACGAAGATGTTTTCTGCCACCCTTAGAGACAGCTGATTTCTTTTTTATAATAGGCGTCATCGTAGCAGAAAATCCTGGATTTTTCATACCAGACGCAGAATTTTTGGAATTGGGTGTAAAGTCGATACGAAAACTATTGACAAATGTTTTATTCGAACCCAACCGGTCAATCGTAGTTTTACTGTGATGATTCATTGTATAAATTACCTATAGAAAAAAAGGTTGCCCTTTCCATTTTTGATTTTTTATTATGTTTACATGATAATTTAATATACCGATTATATCGAACGAATCGTGTTTACTTTAAACGAATGGCATGCGATTACAACGCGAAATTATATAATACTTTCACACGCATTCTCCTTCTTCCTTAACTTCATTTTGAACAGGGGTTTCCTCATGTGGTTGAGGTTTAGTCAAATTAATACGACGTTTTGGATGTCGTCTATACTTCTGAATTTTGTTTCCATACATTACTTGTGGAGGAACCATTTGTGGAAATGATTGTTTATATCCCCAATGCCACATGGGTCCTTGCGGCGTCATTGTCCAGATAGGAGTCATCGGATGACCTGGTAACACAGAATAAGATGGAGGTATAAATACATTCGCAATTGGATTTAATAAATGAGTGATCGGTTCCTTTTGTTTGAATGGAAGGACTACCCAAAACCAGGGGTCTTCGTATACCACAATTGCTTGTTTATTCGGATTTTCAACATCATGCTTAAAGATATTGGCGGATTCTGTATTATACAATTCGTTAAAATGAATAAATGCCATATTATACGATTCGCCTTTTTTATTTGTGCGTGATACTAAATCGACCTTGTTAACATTACCAATTTTAAGATTGTTAAATACCTTTACAATTCGATCTTCGCGAATGTTAGAAAACATGCGTGGAACAAATACGGAGTATGTAGATGACATATTGAATAAATTACTTTAAGCTTATAGCTTTAGTACTATTTTGAAATATGTTAAATGCTAATTGATAAAAAAGTACTTCAATTTTTTTAGACCACTACAGTCAAATCAATCAATCAATCAATCAATTTGAAGCTCGATAATTGATTTGAAACATTCGTTCAGTTCGGTGTACAGTTTATTTTTAATACGAAGACATCTAGTTTCAAATGCTATATTCGCACAAAGTACTTTTTGGAAGTTATTATTGAATTTAATTTGAAATTCGTCGTTATCAAATTTTAGAATGTTTGCGTCTCGATACTCATTAAATGCTGCGAATATTTTTATATTGACCCCATTCATTACTTTTACAAATTCTTCGTTGGATAATACTTGCCATTGTGTCCCATGAAACATATAGATTATATTTTTCTTTTGTTGAAAGCACTTAATAAATCGCTTTTCGCATTGTATTTGGAAATGATTATTAATAATTTCAAATACACCATCAATATATCCGTTTTCAAAAATACAGTTCAATGCATGCTCGTCAATATTTATTGACTGTATGACATTTACAAAGTCAATCGTATTAGATATGTCATGCTCATTTAACCAATCAAGCACATTTAACTTTTTGTTTTTTATATTCATATGTTTTTTTAAAGTTTCAAGCTCACTTTGAATGAGATTATATTTTTCAGTTATACATTGAATCATATCATATAATTGTTGTGAACTAGGTAATGGTTTGTCAGAATGTGTACGTTCACATGAAAATATATGTTTCTCATAACATGCTTTTTTTTTAAATATTTTAAAACAACATGGGCAATTAATTATATGTTTAGATGTCATTGTTTGATAGTACTCAATTATGGATAAATATAATAATCAATTTTATTATTATTATAATATATATCATGTCAACTTGTAATGATTGTAGTTGTAATGGAGGCATAATATTTGGTATATCGCATTGTACAACATGTGGATGTTCATGTGATCCAAGCGGGAATTGTATATGTAATCCGGCTAACCTCATTGATATAACACAAAAGCGTATATGGAATACAGTAAGAGTGCCTGGTTCTGAATATACAATGAACCTAGGCGCATTATCTGTATATGTTAAACCATCCATATCTATGTATCATGATGTGAATTGGAATCAGATAAGTGATCGTCCTATACCATCAAATTCTAATGTAACGCATATAAATACAGTGCCTTCACGTGGAAGTACAACCAGATCCTCCGTTACACGTGATCGACCAGGATCACAAGCACCTGGTGGAAAAGGTGTAGACATAAAACATGGAAATTATTCTAGATATTTAGCCAGATTAAAAGGTAGAGGGCCGTTGAGAACTCAGCGTGATACTACATTAACCTCCGCAATTCAAGGTCCAACGGGACAAGATATAGCTATGTTAGCCCGTGTATACGGTAATAAAACAAAATCTTTTGGTATAGTGTCAAGTGCGAATAGAATCGGATCATGTTTATGTCTGTACACAACACCAATAACCCAACAAAATGATAACTAACAATATTATTTGATAATTGAATAATAATTTGTCTATAACGTATATATAATGAAACATACTCGAAAAATAAATCATGCTACGCATAGCAAAACGCGTAAATCTAAGGGATCTAGTTCTACGAAAAGACAAATAATTGTATATTTATTACAAATGCTCAACACTATCAAATTATATCACTGGAATACGCTAACCTTTTCGGTTCATAAAGCAACCGATGAGCTATATGGAGAACTAAATACACTAATCGATCAATTTGTTGAAGTGCTTTTAGGTAAACATAATACCGTAAGTGAAAAGCACAAGCATGAAATATTGAACATAAAATCTCTCAGTTTAAAGGTTTACAAAGACAATGGAATGTTCAGCCGAGAGATTGAGACGTATAAGAAATATTTAATTAGTTTGAACAGCGTGTTCCATCAAAGTGAACACAGCGATGTGTTGAATATTCGTGACGAAATTTTAGCTACACTTAATAAAGTATCATACCTATTGACGTTGAAATAAATTATACCGTTCTTACAACTTTTTATTACACACTAATTATATAATGTTTAATAAACCAGAACAAACGGCTCGTCGTGGACGCCCACGAAATGTAGGATTGAGTATGGCATTTTTAAATCAGTTCCCAATTAGATCTAATATGTATATAAACACCCATCCCCTCCCGATTCAGCGTGAGGCACCATCAAATACGGCACAAATAAAACCCCTGTCGCAATTATCCCAGCCAATGACGTCCAGCTTTAACATGGCTTCAATATACATGACAAGATATACACCATGTGGCTGAGGAGGCAAACGAAACCGCTAATATATATTTTATTTACGTATCAGAATGAACTCATAATTCGAAATGACGATGGTAATAGTAGATATAAACATATATCGATACTACCATCTGACATATCTGTATTACAAATAAAATAACTGAACTGTGTTCGTGTACCAATATGTAGCTATGTATAATAATAACATCTACTGTCAAAACGTAGCCAGGAAAATGTAATAGTATATTTAGTTGTTCACCCTTAAAAAAAAACTTGTAAAATTATATATGGAAAACTTAATTACAAATATTAATGAATATAGTGATAAAGAATTGGAAGATATGTTCGATTTGGTATATCCATATCAACATCAGGATATTTTATTGAAAAAAGGCGAACTATATGAAAAAGTACAAACTGACATGTCGATTGATAGGAATACAAAAGACAAAATAACAAATTTTTTAGATATAGTGTCCAATCGATTAACAAGTATAATTACAAAAGGCATCATTAACTCTCGAATTAAACCGCCAGATTCATTTAGCCAAATGACGAATTATGTTGAAAATGTAAATAATACCCATTTTATTATAAAAAATAAGCAACGACAACAGGAAGCCTATAGCGCAAATAGCAGTGATGGTTTAAATGTAGGAAGTGATGGTGGAGCACCGCCAGGTATTATTAATCCCATCAATCATACAACTATCAAGCGTGCGTTGAATATAGATTCGCGATTCAGACCAGATTATTATAAAACGTCTTCGTCAGATCAACGAATCACGCTACCCTATAAATTTGAAAATGTTATCAATATGAGATTGGCTTCGGTCGAAATACCGTTGACATTCTATACCATATGTAAGTCGTATGGAAATAATAATTTCGTAGTTGAATGGAATCCAGATAGTTCTGGAAATTACAATAATGCGGTCAAAGTACAAATACCAGACGGGAATTATACCACAATGTACAATGGTACACTAGGTGCGTCCTCCATTGAGGCCGTAATAAATGCGGAAATACAAAACCCGTCTCAAATCGTATTAAAGGGTGGGAAGACTATATTCGCCGACCCATCATTTAATCTAATATATACTGTAGATCAAATTAGTGGTCGAAGTATATTTGCGGTAGATTCAACTGGATATCCAGTCGACAGCTCCGGCGTTCCACTTATAGATATAGTGGCAGTAACCGCAAGTGGATATAATTCCTTTAAAATCGTAATGGCGACAGGACCGTCTGGTGAGTATAATGTAAGCGAACCGTTACCATTTTTTTTAGGATGGAATTTAGGGTACAGGTTGAATGTATATAAAAGTGGTCCTGGATTAGTACAAGGTGGAAGTATAGTATATTTTCCTCCGGCAATTGTATCTGAAGGAATATGTTATATAAAAGGTCCACAATATATATTTTTAGCCATTGATGATTACAACAATAACGTGAATAATTATTATGTATCGGCCTACTCAAATTCCATTAACAATAAAAATATATTGGCTAGAATAAATATGTCTGCCATAACACACAGAGACGGTATTTATCAAACCGGTGATGAGGATGGGTTTTCTACCCAAATTAACCGTAGCCGAAATTACTTTGGCCCAGTTGATATAGAAAAATTACGGATAACTTTATATGATGAATATGGAAGAATCGTAAACTTGAATAATATGGATTGGTCGTGTGCGCTTATGTTTGAATGTGTATATACCTCGTAAACTATGTTCCATATACGCCGACAAAGAAAAATATGTACCACTTTGTGTATATAATTATTTTTTATTTTTACCCTTCTTATCTGAGGTTGCTACGTGCTTGTTATTTTTATCTTTTTCTAGCTGAATATTTTTTAAGTGATTTTCTTGACAGTGTTCTTGAATTCGTACATGCTTCGCGCTATGATTTCCATACAATTCGCGATTGCGTCGTTCCTTGTCCTTTTTAGTTTTCCTGGAGTGAAATGGGGTATCCATTTGTGTTGATTTACTATACGCAAATATAATAAATTGGATTCAATTTTTTATACTATCATATAAAAAATTGAAGTGGATTGTTGTTTCTAGTGTGTGATAAATTATATTAAAGTACAACACGATATTATGTCGGCGTATTCAATTTATATTCCACGAATTTTCAATAATATTCCAAATAAAAAAATTAAAGACGTGTTCGAGGCAAACAATCTCGGAACAATATCATCCATCAATATCATTTATAAATATGGACAGAATGGAGACAAATATAAAATGGCATTCATACATTTTACGCAATGGAATATGTCGAATATTGCCGCATTAAATCTAAAAGCAATGATAGACGACCCAACCAAAGAAGCGAGGTTGATATACGATAATCCTCCTTGGTATTGGATATTATTACCAAACACGTCAAATAACCGTATACAGTCAAACCAAATAGAGTTGACAACATGTATGGATCGAATTAATAAATTGGAACAACAGATTACATGTATGTATGAAGAACTATATCGTCGCGATTATTATTATGAACCTAATCAAATTGGAGAAATCACGCCAATTCTAGCCGACACATCGTTCTACGATCACTCTGGTATGAATGATAGTAATGTACAGTATACATCGTATGGTGAGGAGGAGGATTATAATAACGATTATATACAAGACGACTTTACAGACTTTGAAATGTCAGAAAATATTTTATTCAGTGAAGCAAATTGGCGTAACCTCCCATCGTATAAACAAACCATGGCTACTAAATAAAATCTCATGTAATAATAAATGGGAGGAGGAGGACTTTTACCAACCGCGATAAAAAACAATAAATTGTATTTTTTGTTTGGTCTAGAAAATGAATTGGACGATACACCTGGATGGGCTGATTTTGGTGGGGGCGCAGAAGAAGGGGAGACTGTATTGGATACTGCTATTCGTGAAGGAGGTGAAGAAATTAATGGTATGTTAGGATATGGTGAAAAGTTAAAAAAACGTGTCAAACAAAACAAAATCGCAAATATAGTGTTTAAGACATATACAACCTTTATATTTAAAACCGATTACGACGCAAATCTTCCTTCCTATTATAAGAATAATTACGAATTTTTTTCGAAATACTTACCCGAGGTAAAGGCAAAGTTGGATAACGGATTACTTGAAAAGTCAAAGATACGATGGTTTTCGATTGACGAATTGAAAACCGAGAGAAATACTTTCCGTAGTTTCTATCAACATATTGTCGATTTGATTATTAAACAATATTCATTTTTATTACAAAAAATGAAGGCCAAGGAATCGACTAAAAAAAATAAAGCCCATGGACACAAAAGTCGCACTTACAAAAAATGATATATCCGTTCGAACACGCAATATTTTATTTAAACACATATAAATGTCAATAACTTCCGTTACTTTAAATATTGATTTGGAAAATACGTATGATCAATATTTAGAATATAATAGCGAGTTGAAGAATAAATTTGGTGAAGTAAATACACCGTTTTGGTTTATAAATAAGATGCTATCAATAATACCTGATAAATATTATAAAGACAAAACGATGAAATGGTTAGATGCGGGTGCTGGGCATGGTAACTATAGTATTTGCTTGTTTTATATTTTATTCAAATCTCTCGTTAGTGAGATACCAAACGATGCGGAACGGTCACAACATATATTGACCAACATGATTTACATGGTTGAGATTAATCCGGATAATGTTCAACATTTGCGGAAAGTGTTTGGTCTGGATAGTAATATAATATATGCTAATTATTTGGAGTGGGATACAGCTACTCGGTTCGATTTTATAATAGGCAACCCTCCGTATAACTGTAACGGAGTTAAAAAAGTGCCAACAAAACAACAGGTAGATAAGAAAGAGGATGGAAAAACTATTTGGTGTGAATTTATAAAAAAGAATTTGAGTTTGTTAAAGCCAGATGGGAAAATGAATACATTGATCCCCTCAATCTGGATGAAACCAGACAAGGCCGGGATATATGAATTATTGATAAAGAATCGGATCGAAAAACTACACAGTTTAAATGCGAACGATGTAAATAAGTTGTTTAATTATCATGTTCAGACTCCGATATGTTATTTTTTATTAACAAAATGCGAGTTTAAGGTTAATACGATAGAGTTGTACGATTCTATCTCAGACAAGTACATAGATTTTAAATTGTCGGATAATATACCGATTCCGCTATGTTTTTCTTCTATTGTAAATAAATTTTTATCGTTAGTAGATAAATATGGTAAACTAAATGTGATTAAAACAAATATGCCTAGGAAGAATGTAGAAATAGCCGCTACATATTCTGAACATTGTCCATTTAAAAACATACATACAACCTTGTTAAATAGCCGTAAGGAACCTGTTCTTGATATTAAATATAGCAATGAGCAGTTGGCGTTCCATGGCGAGCCAAAAATAGTGATGGCTCATAAGATGTATGGTTTTCCATTTATCGATAGAACGGGTGTATATGGAATATGTGCGAGAGATAATTATGTCATTAAAGGAAATGAACTATCAAAATTAGAAATAATAAAAGAATTTCTCTCGACCGAACTGATATTGTTTATCTTTGAAACAACTAGATATCGAATGCGGTATCTGGAGAAATACGTATTTGATTACATACCCGATTTTTCAAACATGCCAGACGCAATCGAGATGTACACAAACAAAAAGGTAGATATATATAAACTAGTTGGCCTAAGCATAGACGAGATCAGGTTTGTGGATAGATATTACAAAGTAAAATACAAATACTTCGAGAACTAACACCATATAAGTATATAATAAATATATTACATACTTACCTCTAAAATGGCACTAAAAAAAGAGCACCATAGTTGGTTATTATACAATAATTAATGTAATGAACTAATTTAAGAATGCTCAACTATTTTGATGTCGAATGTAGAAAAAAATATAGAAAGCAATTGGTAAATTGGTTATATGAAATCTTAAAAAGAACCAATTGTCCGAACGACATTCTGGCATTTGTGATAAAGGCGTGGCATTTTGTAATTCCGTATCTATGTATGTTGATATTTATATTTGCTCCAATACATTTAGCTGTCATGTTAATACCATTATTAATACTGTATATGATGATGTTCTTTTATCTGAAAGGATGTTTTGTATCTCATTTAGAGTATAAATTATGTCCATCGAATGCTATTAATATAATGGACCCATATCTTGTTTTGGTTGGCTGGCCCATCAACGATGAGAATAGACATTATATAACACACGTGTTAATATTCGTATATTTCTTATTTGTATTGCCAATATTATATGTAAGATCCGAATAAATGATATAGTGTATGTAGATCGCATGCTAGATGGTAAGACATTATTTAGAAAAATTGAACACATACCCAGGTATTTATTAAATGTATAAACATGAAATTTAAAACAATTGCTACAACGCGATTTAATAACAATACCTACAAACAGTATGAAAACTATAAAGTTACGCATAAATGCTATAAAAGCATTTACGGCACTCCTATAAAAATAAAAGACAAACTGCCGCTAGACAGTAACATTTATGTAATAGAAATGAATAACGAGAAGAATAAAATAGAAGGAATTGGGTTAATCGTAAATAAAGTCAGACTCGATAAGCACTGTAAAATATATCAGGACATGGACTATAATCGATATATATACATTGGCGACAAACATTTAACCGCGGCTAGTATTACCGACGAATATAATAACAAAGTAATCTATGTGTTAGAACAATTATTATTCAAAGGTGGTAGACATTGTAAACGAGCACAAGGGATTACTGAATTACCTGATTGGATATTGACAAATAAATTTAATTTTGATTTTGTAAAGTGTTTTGATGCTATGTTCAGTATGTATTGTAATTATTGACAGCCGTTGATAAACCGGTTCTAATTAGGTCATTTATTATTTGTCATTTTTTCTTATTAAATAATACACGTGTATTATAGTAATGGACGAGTCTATTGATTTAAATATTAACAATTATACGCAAGATGATTTAATTTCTCTCATCGGGTTGTCGACGGAAGAAGATCGTGAAGTAACTTATGATGATATAGTTAATGCGTCGGAACCTCTTATAAAACGGTTCATGGCAGAAAATAACTACGATCTTTCCAGTTTTTTTCAGCAGGTTCAATTGAAACTTTTAGAAGATATTGATGGAGACAACTCAAATGATGATTTACTTAAACAATCAAATAATCAAATTGGACATTTATATCAAAATGAATATCCTACACTAAAAGATATAAATCCGACCCAATACGACAAAATAACCCAGCGCAAACAACAGGTTAATGTATTTGGACAAAACGATAAATTTGTTATGAATAAACATCAACTTGGCATTAGCAATACATATCAAGTGCCAGTTGTACAGGATCAACTAAATCCCAATCTTAAAAATACTATTACACGAATTATAAACATCGATAGCAATTACAGAGATAATATTATACCATATACGCCGGATCCAGATGGGCCATCTTCACCTACTAATTTTACACTTGATTTAAGTGACCCCATTTTTAAAACAATCAGTATTCAATTGACATCGTATACCATTCCGTTCACATGGTATTCTATTGATTGTTATCAGTCTAATAACTGCTTTTTTGTAGATAGTTCAATGGTAATTATTCCATCTGGAAATTACACGCCAATTGAATTAGTCGAGGAAATATCCGGTAATCTAATATTTACAGGAGCAGGTCTTAACATAACATACAACTCAAACACTGGTAAGATTACTATCACAAATAATTCCGTGAATGACCACACGATAACGTTCTTTGATCCGGCTGGAATCAAAGTATGCGATTCGAGTTGTAATTTGAATGGCAGAGGCAGTGGATCTAAAACATCTGCCAAATTTAATAATAATCTCGGATGGATTCTAGGATTTCGAGGCAATACAAGTATACCTACAACATCTACGCTATATGGTCAATTAGTATATGACATTCTTATAGGTAGCGATATAACCAGTGAATCTATAGTTGATACATATGGACCTAAATATTTTTTGTTAGTATTAGATGATTTTAACCAGAACCATCTTAATAAAGGGCTGATTGGTATTACACCTACACAAAAATATGCTGAAATACCTTCTTATTGGAATGAGGGTTTACAATTAGCGGATGGCGGATGTACCATACCGGAGAATACATATAAAAAGGTCGCCACATACGTTCAGAATTCTCCTCGACGGCTAACGCAAGCTCAATTATATACTTTAAATCAAACGACTTTGGCTAGGGCACAAACAAATAAAAGTTTTCTTACTACTCCAACTACAACCGATGTATTAGCTTTGATACCTTTACGAAAAAAAGGGGTCGTGTTCGGTGATCAAATAGTAGATGATTTCAATTTAGATAATGCGGATCGAGTATATTTTGGTCCAATTGATATTGAAAGAATGCGGATTAGATTAGTCGATGACAAAGGGTACACTGTAAATTTAAATGGTAGCAACTGGTCTTTTACATTAACAGCCACCTCTTTATACCAATATTAGATGAATATAATACATGGTGGGTACGACGCGGTTATATCTATAACAGGGATCTTTAGTACCATTATTGGTTATTCTTAGAATATATTCTTATAATATACTATACAATGACATCAGAGGATGTTGTTCCAAATGTTATTGGGGAAGGATCGTATGGCTGTGTTCATAAACCACCTATGAAGTGTATAAATAAAACACGAAAAAGTAATAAAAATATATCAAAGCTAATGACTGATTCGAACGTAAATAAAGAATTGAAGGAATACAAGCTTATTAATGCGGCTGATAAAAAACAAGAGGTATATCTAGGTAAGCCAAGTAAATGTAAAGTAGGCAGAGTACTTACTAATATAAAAGCCATATCAAAGTGTTCATCTGACCATTTTAAAGCAGAAATGATTGACCAATATTCGTTAATATTAATGAAATATGGAGGACAAAATTTAGAGCAATTCGGTGACGAAGTTTCAACATGGACAAAAGTTAGTTCAAACATAGATAATATTGAATTGTTTTGGATAGAATGTATTCGTTTATTCTATGGATTGAAGTTGTTTCATGATAATGGCATCGTACACCATGATCTAAAACACCAGAATATAGTATATGACCAAAAAACGAACCGAGTAAATTTTATTGATTTCGGATTTATGACTAAAAAAAGTACAATTATAGATTCGGTTTCAAAATCAAAATATTGGTTAGGCGAAAAACATCATTGGTCCTTTCCATTAGAAAATATATATTGGAACAAGAATATATATCTCTCATGGGCAAATAAAAAATATGATACGGCAATGGCGTATACGGAGTTTCGTGAGTCTGTTTCAAAATCATGTTCTTATTTTTTTACTAGTATTCTTCCTGCGAATACAACCAAAACGAATAAGCTTACATTAATGGATCGTGCTTGTACGAAAGCATTCGCAAATGTAATTGAATTTGAACCAGAAACATATACACGGTTTATTACTCAATCTATAGACACGATTGATGTGTATGGACTTGGTATCGCATTGATGTACGTTCTAGTTAGAAGTAAACATTTATTAACAATTAGTTTTGCCGCTGTGTTACATGATATGCTTATAGTTGATATGCTTAATCCAAATTTATACTTACGCATTAAACCTGATCAATTATTAGCAAAATACGAAGACCTCTTAATACATAGTGGTTTACTGACTAAACACAATAAACACATTGAAAATCATTTAATCTTAGATGGTCAATCTAAAATACTCACGACACTTGGTGAAATAAATAGAAGTGATGGATTAAGTATTCCCTCGAAATTATCTAGCGCAAACATAGAAATCGCTAAAGAATGTCCAGATGGAAAAGAATATAACCCCGTTACAAAACGATGTGTAAAAGTATGTAAACCAGGATATGTTAGAAATCCTGATCTTAAGTGTGTTCGTGATAAAACACGAAAGATAAAATACAAGACATGTCCATCTGGAAAGCAATTTAACCCCTTGACAAATCGTTGTGTGAAAGATTGTAAGTCGGGATATACACGCGACGAGCGATTTAAATGTAAAAAAATGAGTAGCTCATTTGTGAAAGCAATGGTCTCTATGTAATAATATGTATACTATACATCTGTATACATATTACCAATAAATATGATATATATGGTACTATGGTTATGTATTATACACGTTTGAAACATTTCAATGTCTAAGACTAATGACTCAATTATGTACATACTTTCCCCAACTTAATCCATGTGATTGAGAAAAATCTTTTGAACCTAATCCAGTTACAAAATTGTATTATTTTATAATTTGAACACGCACAATAATAGTTCATTTACATCTTTATTTACATTTTTTTAAATATTGTAATTTCGTCATATGAATATCCCGGCATACAAGACAGTTTAATTGTGTTAAAAACCCAAGCAAACCCTAATGAAACACTATACGGTGGATTATTAAAGTCAAACGTGGAAATATTTGGATCGATCCACATCCGGGTGATATTACTATTATAATTAAATTGAAACAAGAATAACTTCATATCAGCTAGGTTGAAATTATTTACATTTCTATTTACAACTTCATGATTTCCATTATATGTATTTAAGGTCCTGTAATCTATAATGGATTCAATGTACCGATTTCTTACTACTCCTATACCAAGGTATCCTTGTAGCGTAGCACCATTATAAAATTCGATTAATGGGGCATTCTCTGTTCCACCTGATCCTGGAACATTAATCATAATGCTAGCGTATACAATGCCAGTATTTTGAATTGGAAGTGATCTAGATGCCGAGCATTGTATAGATGGGTTAGACGGGTCGCTATAACCATACGTAAGGCTATTACCGACTACATTTATATTATGATAC
>Ga0078894_10000429_pt1 | contig 29140 bp, 38 predicted proteins | sample LauGreSu1BDMLBSD_2_FD_67506 | JGI IMG/M metagenome (GOLD analysis project Ga0078894, IMG submission 67506) | Freshwater lake microbial communities from Lake Michigan, USA - Su13.BD.MLB.SD (version 4) (version 4) | ecosystem: Environmental > Aquatic > Freshwater > Lake | place: Lake Michigan... | reverse complement strand
ACCAAGGAAGGATACATGAAGGATGGGTTTGTCGTATCGGATTCCGAGCTGGAAGAAGAACCCTACAAAATTGATATAAACACTTCTCCGGAAAACGCATAGACCATGTTTGTGATTACAGACTCCAAATTGTTTCGTAAAAAGTGCGCTGCGAAAATCAACGAGACGGCCGATGACTCTGTTGTGAGCGACAACATTGAAATCGGTATCTTCAACAGGTCGGTTCAAATTGCCAAAGAAAAACACGTCATACGAAAATGGACAAATAAATTTTTCGTGGAAATTTATTTGTCTAAATTCAAATCTGTCTTGGCCAATCTAACCAAAGAACTCATTGTTTCTTTACCAGAACCTCATAAAATTGCGTTCATGGAACACCATCAACTCAATCCATCCCGATGGGAAGCCTTGATACAAAAGAAAACCAAACGAGACGAGTACATGTGTGAACAAAAGGTAGCCGCCAATTCTACGGATATGAAGTGCTACAAGTGTAAATCGGACAAATGTTCGTATTATCAGTTACAGACACGCTCTGCCGATGAGGCCATGACTACGTATGTGTCTTGCATGAACTGTGGCAATCATTGGACATTTTAATGCATTCGTGAATGAAGAGGAACAACTCCAATTGATGTTCGTGAATGTTGGTATAAATGATAATGTATTTACAAATAATTTTTACGAATCCATATTTGTATACATCGTCCATGGGGTAAAGTTTGATGAATTGAAAATATGAATCCAAGATGTCAATGACGGAATAACCTTCCTGATACAAGTGTAAAATTTCCAATATTGCACCAGGAGAATCCTGTTTCAATATGGCCTGGGTCATGTTCACAAACACCTGTTCATGAATGTTATGGTGGGTAGACTCCATGTACGCTTTGGTAATGGGTAGGCCTAAAATTTTATATTTTTCTAGGTAGTTCAAGAGGGTATTCACGGATTTGCTTGAAATTTGAAGTAAATATTCTATGGCTTCGTCCGTCATCTGAATTTGTTCTTGTCGGATGATGTTGTTGGTGAGAGTGCGAAAGTAGACATCCCGAATGGGCTTCATGGATACGACGGCACACTTTTGAAACATACCCTCTATGATTTTTTGACTGCTTTTTCCCACCAAAATGAATTTTACGGAATTCCCATACTTGTTCATGTAATTTAAAAAAATCTGTTGCACTTGGTCGGACAAGTCATCTACTTCATCCACGACTACAATTTTAGAAATGGTAGGTGAAGTCTGACAAAAGTATTTCATGTCCGTTCGGTAATACTGTATACCTTGTTCTTTGATGTTGTTGATGCAAAGGTAATTCTCCTGGGTAGGCGTCAAAAACTTGTGCACCAATAAATGAGCCAGTGTTGTTTTACCTGTTCGCTCGCCGCCCAGAAGTAGCAAATGAGAATTGACATCAAACGTATACTCGGTGTCAAATTCTTCCAGGGTTTTGAGTTTATATTTATAAATGAACGGAATCATAGAGTGTATACAGCCATCCATTTATACTCTTTCATTACCGTCTAAAGCGAAGCAAATACAGATACCCTATTTTAGTCGTGTCAAAATCCATGGTTTACGGACAAGGAACCTCTCATGTATCCTCCATTTTAATACAAGGGATTGTTATTCACGGAAATACCGCAATATTCTACTGGTTTTTTAGAATAGTCTACCGGAGTATACAGGTTTTCCGAAACTGCATTTTCCAAGATGAATTCAAAGTTCGTCCAGAACTCTTCGTTGTGGCCTACTGACGCCGACATCAAATGCGACAATTCATGTAGGGCGACAAAGGTCAGTGTATTCAAGTCAATCAATTCGGCATCCTTCTTGTAGCGTCGCAAACAAAACGCCAGCTTTTCTCCCTTGTTCTCACTGTAGGCAGTATACTCACTGGTAGGAAGTGTCTCTACCACTCTGTCCGGATTAAAGTTCTTTACGAGTCTGCGTACACGTTTGTCGTCGGGATACTTCTTGTCCAAAAAGGCGACCATTTTCTGCATTTTTCCATTGACTTCGGCTAGCAACTCTACGCTTTCCTTCAGCAACGTGGAGTCGCGTACACAGTATTTTTTACCGTCTTTGACGGCGACAACACACGTCAGATTGAACGTATCGGAATACATGACAAACAATCCGATGGACACCAGGACGACCAATAGAATGAAATATTTGTTCATACAATGATACAATATAAAACTATTAAAGGTGGTATCAAGAATGCCAACGACACTTCGGAACATTCATAATTCTTGTTATGTGAACGCCATTTTACAGTGTTTGGTTTATATTCCTGAAATTACCCAATGGTGCAAAGACCATGTAGACAAACATGAAATGATAAAAGAATACAGTGACCTACAGGCTCTTCTTACCTCTACCCATAAAGAAGTGGCTCCGCATCGTTTTTTACATTTTGTCTACAAACATTTTAAATTTGCTCCTGGTCAACAGCATGATGCTCATGAATTTCTTACCTATTTGTTGGATACACTAGATTGTCCTGCTACCAAAGGAGTTCGGCATTCTATTTTAGGAACCTCCGTATCCAAAGAGCCGTTCATGTGTCTTGAATTACCTATTACCAAAGACGGAGCCACTTTAGAAGAGTGCATTGCTCAAGCCATGGCAACGGAACACGTGGACTATGAAGGAAAACAAGTTGAAAAACGATGGAAATTGGAATGTCCTCCTATTTTGTGCATCGTCTTGTTGCGGTTTTATACGACGACCAAAAAGAAAACGTGGGCGGTACACATCCCACGAACCCTAGGCGAGTATACACTCATCAGTGCTTGCAACCATCATGGAAGTTCTACTCACGGTCATTATACCTCCTATGTATACATGGACGAATGGTATGAATTCAATGACGAATCTGTACGAAAGGCAGAGCCTACGATGGAGAATGCCTACTGTCTTTTCTTTAGGAAAAAAACTTAATACATACTATGAATGAGATATATACGATTACCATATCCTTGGCCATTCTGGTAGGGATATTCATTCTGTTGAATATTTTCAGTATGTTAGGCTATTTCACTCTGGTTTTATTTCTTCTCGTGATTGTACTTTATGGCATATCCTATTACTATCCCCTTTCATGGAGAGACTGGATACCCTCTATTCCATGGCTAACCAAAAAGGAAGAAAAAGAAAAAGAAAAAACACCCCTAGTGTCGGATACTTCTATGCCGGATTCTACTACCACCGTCACCAATAAAAAGAAATTAAGTGGGTCCACTTATGGAACAACGGCCGAAGAAAGCAGTCCATCTTTGATGACCAAATTAAAACACCCAGTTGGTTCAGCGGCAGACTTGTTGGACAAGGACCAGGCCTTTCATGTTCAAGGCAATTTTGATTATGCCATGGCTCGTTCCGTGTGCAAGGCCTACGGTGCTCAATTGGCAACCTTTGACCAGATTCAAAAAGCGCATGACAAAGGTGCTGAATGGTGTGATTACGGGTGGTCGGAGGATTCCATGGTTCTCTACCCAACCCAGTACAAATCATGGAGCATCTACAAAGATACCGATGACCCTCAACAGTGTGGTATTCCAGGCGTGAATGGAGGGTACAACAACGATACCTCTGCTCCTGTAGGTGCCAATTGTTTTGGCAAACGGCCTAAAGGCGTTGCTCCCACGTTTTCGTACCCCAAAACAAAATACGAAGACCCTCCCAAGTATACAGTATCTCCCTTCAACTATACTTCTTGGAGTGGATTTTAAGTAGAAGCGATTCATAAAAAAATAAAAAAATACTCTATGGATTTAAACTTGGACCATTATTCCTTGGATGAATTGTTGAAATTGTTCAAGCTCCCTAAACCCTTTACGGAAAAACAGCTCAAGGATGCTCGTAAAATTGTGGCCTCGGTACACCCTGACAAGAGCAAACTCCCCCAGGAATACTTTTTGTTTTTTTACAATGCATATGCTCTTGTAGAATCCATTCACAAATTCAATCAGAGAGCCTCTCAAAATGCGTCTACTCCACAGTCTTTTTCTGACATTCTGGACAGCATGGATGATACCCATAAACAAATCATTGCCAATCAGTTTACGAAAAATCCAGATTTTAACAAGGAATTCAACAAGTTGTTTGATACACTTTACATTCGTGAAAACGACGGCTACGGTGATTGGTTGAAATCGGACGCTGATTTGGACGAAACGTTTGAAACGCGCAAGGCTACATCTAGAGCCATTGCCATACGCAACATTGAACCTGCGACCAAATCCAAGTATACGGACCTCAAGGCCGTGTATACACACGAGTCTGTCCTGGGTGTTTCGGAAGTGGATTACATCAATACTCATTCGGTAGAAGACCGTAAAACTGAACGCGCACGCACCATTGCACCTCTTAGTACGGAGGAAGCTTCCAAACTGTTGGCACAAGAACATGAAAAGGAAAGTATACAGGCCTCGGAACGAATGTTCAATCTACTGCAAATGGACCGAGTTCATGAAAAGCACCAACAAACGTTTTGGGGAAAACTCATGACATTGACTCAATGAGTTAAATTAGGAAGAACGAAATGTATTGTTTACAATATGATTACTCTTCATTTACAAGGAGGATTAGGAAATCAAATGTTCCAGTTGTTTGCCGCTTTGGCCTATTCTATGGAACATGGAGAGAAATTAATCATTTCTACTCATAAATACGATGAAAAAGAACGTCCTACGTATTGGAACAGTATCCTTAAAAAACTTAAGGATAATGTAGACCCAACGGTTCCCAAATGCGCTCGCTTGTGTGAGGAAGCCTTTCATTATACTCCTCTTCCAAAAAAGACCGGTGTCATGTTGTTTGGATACTTTCAATCCTATAAATATTTTGACAAGCATTACGAAGCCATTTACAAACGGTTGAACTTTAAATTGGAGCGTGAACTCATCAAATCCAAATACTTGAGAATGACAAAGACTATTTCGCTTCATTTTCGGATAGGCGACTACATTCATCTTCAATTGCATCATACCATTCTGAATGACCAGTATTACACCAAAGCCATTCAAGAAATCATTGACCGAACCCGTTCTACCGATTGGAATGTCATTTATTACTGTGAAGAAAAGGACAATTTACCCGTCAAACAGAGAATGCGAAACATCAAGAAAAAGTTTCCTGACCTTACTTTTTACAAGGCCGAAGATGAAATGGAAGATTGGGAACAAATGCTACTCATGAGTTGTTCCGACCACAACATCATTGCCAACAGTGCATTCAGTTGGTGGGCTGCCTACTTGAATTCCAATCCGACAAAAATCGTCTGTTATCCCAGCACATGGTTTGGTGCCTCCAATTATGACAAGAGTACCAAAGACTTGTGCCCTCCCTCGTGGATTAAAATCTAGGCTGTATACATGACGACTCGGAAACGGTGTCCCAATGGGTCACGTAAAAATTCGGCGAACAAGTGTACACCCTGTGTACGGTTGACTGACGACGACATTACCCAAATCATCCAGTTGTATGGATTAGACAATCGTGCACGACCCATGTTAAAAAAGATGCGACTAAAAAAGAAACTGAAATACAATCCATTTTACAAATACGACCCAAAACACAGCGATGATACGAATCTAGACCGACAAGCTCGTGCTATCATTGCAGATTTGTTGAAACATGGAACGGCAGAGGAAAAGCGTCAAATTCAAAAGACTCCTAAATCTAAAAATTGATACGACAAAGAGTTGTATTTATTTTCATCATGGAGGCCTTGTTTGAACACTTGAAAGAAATAAAAGACGTTCAGCTTCCCATCAACAAGATAGACGGTATCTTGGTCAATTCCAGGTTGTATACTACGAATGGATGGGGGGAGCCGACCATGATGTTTTCCCTAGAAATTTATGTCAAAAATGGTTGCTCCTACATAGATTCAGGTGTCACGTACGAAGATTTTTGTCGGATGATAGAAGGTATCAAAGATATGAAATTTGACACCTTCAACGGAGTCTTTACCAATCCATCACGATTGCTCAAGACCACCCCTCTCTTGTATGAGCTTCCTATGTTTCACCATCCCAACGTGGAAATGGACTATACAGATTGTTGTATATGTATGGAAATGACCATGACCAAAACGCCGTGTTCCCATGCCATCTGCATACGGTGTCAGCAGAAGTTGAAAAAGAATACTTGTCCGCTGTGTCGTGAAAACATTTCCTGGAACAATGTCAATTAACGTGTTTGTCTAGATTTACGCCGCGATTTATGTTTGAGTTGTCCGCGACTTGCTTTAACTTTAGTAGTATTGGCTTTTTTAATATGATGGCTAAATCGGTCGGTTATCTTATTAATTTCTTTCAAATCGGCGTGGACTTTTTCTATTATTTCGTGTATCTCTGTTAAGTTATCTTGTTGTTTCTGTTCTGAATAGGTATCAAATTCTAAAAGATTGACCTTTAACTTTTGTATGCTTTTTTCAAAGCGTGGAGCTGAATCTACCCATGAAGATACAATCTGTTTAACAATATGACATCCATCCCCAATGTCATCAATTGTATATCCTGTTTTACAAGTAAGATTTAATTTTGTTAATGGTACCATTTTGGCATTACATTCACGTTGCAATTCTTCTAGCTGTTCTATACAATTACTATATTCTTCTTGAATGGTGGATTCCAACAGCTTAGATTTTGATTCGGGAACATCAGGATCCGCCATTTTCCTACGATGATTGTCCAATTCGGTTTCTCTCCTTTCATGTGCATCATGAACTTCTTCGTCGGGGTCCACAGGGACTGACTGTAAAGCACGCATTGCAGCAGAGGTTTCACTTAGTGGACCTCCAATTTCACTTAGTGGACCTCCAACGGTATGACCTTTACCTATATAAATATCCAGGATACGTTGAGCTTTACGACTGATTATTCTCAACCGAGATAGAAATGTTGATATGTTTTCTAAGGATTTGTCAGAAAGTTTCACCTTTTTATAGTCGCCATTTAGTTCTGTCCACTTACTTCGTAATGCAGTAATTGAAGTTGTAATTGATTCATATTTTTTATCAGCACTATTTTCTAAACTAAACTGCGTAAGACGTTTTAATTTAGAAGCCACTCTTCCATGTAATATTTCGTATTCGTGTAATGTATTCGGGAATCGTTTATGTGCAACACTCTCATGTGTATATAAAAGTTGGGGTACACCTTTGGATAAAACTCTTGCTAACGTTCTAACTGGTTGCCTTTCATAGTCACGTGGCTCCGGATGGACGGAGGACGAACTGCAAGCTACTCCGTAAAGAGGATGAATCGTTCCATGCTCATCGCAATCTTTTACCTTTGGCATATAGTATACCGTTCTTTTTTTAAAAAAAATGTATCATGTATTCTTTTCCTTAATATCCTACTAAGCGTCGTCCTACTTCGGTCAAGGTGGGTGAAGGCAACGGTGTCGTCTCTAACAGGTCTCCTCCATAGGTGCGTGGTTGTTTGCCGAACAGTTTCACGTGATGCGGCCAATGTGTCGTCATGCGACCAGATTCAAACGCAGTCTTCCGTTTCTCCAACTGTGGAGGTGTGGCCATGGACCTTGGCGTATAACAGGTGTATACAACGCATCGGAAATTCGGCGTAGCACGGTCTTTCAACGGCTCTACACCACAGTGGACGGTGCGGCTGTCCCATAGAACCATAGAACCGCGCGGACATACGATACGAGTTGCTTCACATCCTTTTTGACGATAGGCTTCCACGTGTTCGTCCGTCAACTTGAACCAATCTTCCTTGTCCGTTAAGTTAAATTCATTCGCAATGTCTTTGTGATAGAGGTGGCTTTTTGGTAGAACCATCAAGGTTGCATCTCCGGGACGAACTTCGTACGCAGTGACCCATCCCTGTATACATTCAAACTCATTTCGTGTATAGCTTTGGTCTACATGAAGCCATGATTTCCGAAACGATCCGCGTCCGGTTATTTCATGTGGCATGTGAAATGATGCTCCGTCAAAACTACAAATCAAATCGTTGCACGACCACAAGTGAGAAAACACGTTGACACAGGCCGGGTGTTGCCGAACGTTCCATACAAAGGGAGCGTGTCCAATTCCATGATGTTGGTGCAACATGGAATGATTGGGGTACAGTTTCAACATGTTGACCCACGATTCAGGTTGACTGCGATGGACAGGCGTATCCCATCCACCGGTCAAACACTCTAGGGTATTCCACATGCCTTCTTGCATCTGTATACATTCCGATTTAGAGAGGACGGACGGAACAATGGCAACACCGTGTTCCTCCAGCATGCGCTTCGCTCCTTCGGCTGTCGTAGTAAACTCCATCTTTTTATTTAAAATTCATTCGGACGACTTGTTTCAATTTTGTAAAATTGACCTTTCGGATAAGTTGAACTATAAGGTAGAGAAAGAGTATGAACATGGCTACATAGAAAACGAGTTCAGGTGTAGACAATGAAAACGTATCTTCTTCATATTCATCCTCGGAAGCTTCATTGGTAAAAGCTTCGTCTTGATCTTCGTCTTCATCTTCTTCGTCGTCATAATTAGTAAACTTTTCTTTGCCCTTCTTACCTTTTTTTTTGTCCTTTCCTTTTCCTTTTCCTTTTTTGTCTTTTCCTTTTTTATCTTTTCCTTTTTTACCTTTATTGTTTCTTGCACTCACTGGTTCAGGAGGGTTGATAGGGTGTTTACCTCCAGGGAACCAACTTGCAGGATAACCAACCAAATCATCGTCCAACACATATTGTTTTTCGGTTGCTTTTACGTTATTGCTGTCCCGCGTTTCCATCGTGATTTCTCTACAAACATTGCTTTGTGTAAAAGCGGAAAAGAGTTTGGCGGGATTGATGTAGAGCATGTCTTGAAGTATACCGGGAACAAGACCTCGTCCGGTTGCTCCTCCGACATCATCCGGAATGTTATTGATAAACACGTACCGTGGATGCGCGACACCGGCAACATCTTTGCATTCCGTATCCGTAGCTAAAAAATATTTATTTCCAAGAGGACCTTTTATTGTATGGGCTTTGCTTGTTCCGGAAGTCAATACATCTACATAATGACCCAAGACAGCAATGTCTTTTTTCAGAGCTGACATGGACCCCTTTGGAGATGCTCCTAACTGTTTTGGGTCTTTAATGTAGGAAGAATACGGATAATTTTTATCATCTCCCATACAACTACACAGTATTTTTTTGTGCCTTTAAGGTGGCAATGACCGTATTGATTTGTTCTAGTTGGTTCTCTTGTTGGTCAATCAATTGTTCCAACATCTGAACCCTTTTTTCGTCCACGTCCACTTCATTGGCTCGTACGGTAGTCCTCAGTATACCGGAGGATAAGTCCGTAAATCCTTCTCGGGGAAGGGTAATAAACCACAACAATCCCATCAAAAAGAGAAGAACCCACATAATACTATGTAGTATTTTAATCAAACGTCAAGGAGACTTCAATGTCTTCCTTCTTGATACTTTTAGAGGCTGAAATGGACAACTCTTCTCGCTTTTTACGGATGCGTTCCGTCTTAGGTTTCACTGTACTGTTTCGTGTGTTCATGTCTTCTTCAATGGCCTTGTAATTGTCTAGAATATACGTTAAAATTTCATTTTCCATGACCCATTTGAAAAAATTAAGTTGTCCAATGGTTGTCACTACAAATTTAGAACCGTAGGGGAAATCAATCTTTTGCCATCTGCAAAACGGGTCAAATCGTTTCTTGGAATACGCCTTCAACTTTAGCTTGTACACGTTATAGACTTTGAATCGCTGGCCGTTGGTCAAGGTATAGACGGTATACTGCTGTTTGGCATAGTTGGTTACGAACCAATCAATGATACGTAAAGAAATTTTTGAATCCCCGTTCAATACGGCCAGCATTGTATTTAAATGATGATAGTCGTCCTTTTGGTAAAACTCGGTCAGATTGTTCAATAAAAGGTCATTTTGTTTTGTATACGAGGTCATACACGTTTACCGTATTATTTATTTAATACTTTTTTCAAATGCATCAATTCTTTCGTCCACATGGCTTGAATGGACGTAGATTCCAACTCTTGAATTTGCTGAATCAACCCTTTGTATTCCGCCTCCAATTCCAGCACCTTTTCGGCTGTCACGCTGTCCATGGGCAATTTGATGAGGTAATGAAAACTCCCATCGTGAGGCTCCAACTTCATGGCAGTTAACTCTGCCAAGATGACCTCGGTTTTCTTGTTCCTCAGGTCCAAGGTTCCTTTCACAAGCGCACGAATGTATTCTACCTTGTTTTTGATTTTGTGAAGGTCTTTCTGGAGAGCAGCTAATTGATACGCCTTTCGCTTTTCGTATCCTGTCCATCGGACTCCATAGAACTCGTGTACTATGGTATGAACGTCAGAGTAATGAGTTAGCATTTCCTTGGAATTGTACAAGTTCATGTTCTTGGTGCTGAGGGACGACACCAATTTCAGGGTCTTTTCCAAGTCCTCTACCGGCTTCAACAACTTGACTTGAATGTTGACTTCCTTGTCCGTACTATTGTCGGTATACTCTTTGATGACGGTTCCAATCAACTCTTCTAAGAATTCTTTGTAATCAATGGTCCATACGCCAATGGGCAATTCTGTTATGTGAACCACCAAGTCTTTGACGGTATACTTTCCTTTGACGGTATACTTCATGTCTTTGGAATCTTCTACCGTCCCTTGGAATCCACGGTAATACGGATGAAGTTCAGGCAATTCCTTTCCATCTAGTTTTGCCAACAGAGCATCAATGAGTTCTACCGGGTTGTAGCACAGCACATGCGTGCTGGTTCCTGTTCCAATGCCCTTGCACCCATTGACCAAAATCATGGGGAGAATCGGAAGATAGTAGATGGGTTCTACGGTATCTCCATCGTCTACCACATACTCTAGAATTGGGTCATCCTCTTCCGGAAAGATGAGGCGAGTCCACTTGGAAAGTTCTGTAAAGATGTACCTTTCACTTGCACTGTCTTTGCCACCGTTCAATCGCGTTCCAAACTGACCGTTGGGCTTCAGCAATTCAATGTTGTTGGAACCGACAAAGTCTTGGGCCATGCCTACAATGGTTCCGTTCAAACTCGCCTCACCGTGATGATACGCCGTATGCTCTGAAACATAACCACTTAGCTGAGCCACCTTGATTTCTTTGGTCAGTCGTCGTTTGAATGACGCATACAATACTTTGCGTTGACTCGGTTTGAATCCATCCATCAAGTTAGGAATGGAGCGAATGCAATCGTAATTGGAGAAATGGGACAATTCCTTGTGAATGAATGTGTCATACGAAATGGCTCTCGTTCGTGTATCCACTGTTGCATGTTTGCAATACTGTTCCAACCAACGCTTTCGGTCATCGGCACGACTCTTGTTGAACACCATGTCAATGGTGTCTTTACACGTTTCCGTGCATTCAAAGACCACCGTCAATTTGTCCTTGTCCTTGAAGTATTGAATGAACTCCTTGGACGTGCTAGTTCCCAATCCTTTGTAGTATTTAATGTCCCAACCACGTGTTTCGGCTGTTGATTTCCATTCGTCGTATTGAACATCGTTGTAGAAGAGAATTTCCTCCTTGCCCTTGCGAGCTTTGATGATGGGCGTGTTCATGTATCCAATGAATCCTTTTTGTTCTAGAAGTGTCTCCCACAAACTACCAAACATGTTGACACCCAATCCCTTGATATGACTACCGTCCTTGTCTTGGTCAGTAATGAACAGAATCTTTCCGTATCGCAGGGTCTTGGTGATATCACCCGCTGTATACTTCTTTCCCAATTCAAGTCCAATGATTTGTCGTAGCTCTTGAATTTCCTTGTTCTGGTTGATACGGGCAATACTTTCTCCACGTGTGTTCAACATCTTGCCACGCATGGGATAGACCCCAATGAGGTTGCGGTCGTCCTTACTCAGTCCAGAGACCACACTGGCCGCCGCGGAATCTCCTTCCGTCAAAATGAGCGTGCACTTACCCGATTCGGCCGTTCCGGCCCGATTGGCATCTACCAATTTTGGAATGCCGCGAATGGTTCGGGTTTTAGCACCGTCGTTCTTCTTGGCCATGGCCATTTCTTTTTGCTGGGTCATGCTCACGGCCACGTCCATGAACCCACCCTCTACCAACTTTTTGACAAATTTATCACTGATTTCAAAAGATGACCCGAACATGGAGGAGGGGGTGCTCAGGTAGTCCTTCGTCTGACTGTCAAACGTAGGATTTTCTACGAAACAGTGAATGAAGACAAAGAGACGGTCGCGAAGAATACCCGGCCGAACCTCAATCTTTTTCTTGGAGTAAATGTAGGCCGTCATTTTGCGAATCAACTGATTGACAAAATAATCCACATGTTTCCCGCCCTTTTGCGTATAAATGCCGTTCACGAAAGAGACTTGATGGTGTTCGTCAAAGAAGGCTGCACCCAATTCCCAACGAGGATGACTCTCTACCACTTTAGGTGTATCTCCCAAATACAAATCAATGTAGTGAGGAAAATCGCGAACTGCCAACGTCGTTTCGTTGAAACTGACCTTGACTCGTTTATGAGTAACAGCAGCAATGTCCATCACGCGTTTTTCTAAGAGTTTCAACATGGAGGCATCTAGCCCGGGAAGTCCGAACCTTGCGTAATCCGGGGTAAAGGTAATGGATGTATACGGCTTCTTTTTGTAGCTAGTAATCGTTGGCTTGTCAATCTTGGACAAGTTGTCATGAAACTCCTGTGTATACTTTAATCCTCGTACCCCATCCACCGTCTCTATGCGAGCATAAGTAGACCAAATGAATGCCAACTTGGCTCCAAATCCATTCTTTCCGCCGACAATTCGTTTTTCGGTCGTGCTGTAGTTGGTAGAGGTACGAAGCTCAGCAAAGATAAGCTGAGGAATGTAAACCTGATATTCTGGATGAATCTCAACATCAATGCCGGGACCATCATTGACTACGGTAATGGTTCCATCCTGAATGGTGCATTTGATGTAGGAAACGGGTGAATCCGAGTCTTCTTTGCGTTTACTCTGGTCGGCTGCGTTCACTACAATTTCATCAAATATCTTGTACAAGGCTGGAATGAAGGAGTGAGTGCATTGAACCATTTTCCCCTGGTCCAATACCCAGTTGGTCATGTCGGACGGTTGAATCGGGCCAATGTACATGTCGGGAGCGTGAAGCACATGACCAATGTCGGTGTGTTTGCGGTAGGTCTCAGCAAGGGAAGCCATTCTTACTTTTATTCGGAAGAAGTTGGTATATCAATTTTTATCCTGTATACATTATGGCAAAATGGACCCTGAAGTACAAGCGAAGCATCCAGTGTAAACGACCGAAAGGGTTTTCTCAACGACAGTATTGTAAATATGGACGAACCAAACGAATCCTAAGACGGTAAAGTGATTTCATCCAACATGGTGACTTCTCCCATGGACTGATTGTGAGCATCAAATCCAGGATACGAATCTGTATTGAACGGAGGATGTGTTCTAGAAGCATCTACCAACAAGGAGGGTTTTACTTGATATTTGGTTTCATTTTGAGCATCTTTGCTAGGTTGCAGTACCAATACAGGGCAGTGAATTCCCTTGGATTCTTGGTACTGAACATATTTCGTATACTCGTCTAAACTTTGGAATACAATTGGATTGACGCCGGGTATGACATCTATACCGGTATTCTGAAGCAGTATACGTTCTCCTTGTTGTATCAAAAGATTCGGACAGGTAGGCGTAGTCATGCCTTCTATCCGTCGGCTCGTCATGTATACATAAAGTCCTAGGAGAAACAAAATCGCTATCAAGATAAGTTTCATAGTATACAGGATAGATTATATACTCCGATGTTTACGTTTTGTCTTGGTTCTACCCTTAGCATACGGTATACATTTTTTTATATCAAACGATTTACGACAAGCGTGTTTAAAGACGTTGATGTCAATGTCAACTATACTTTCTCCATCGCAAGTAATTCCATGAACGGATTTATCCCATGGTGCATCAAACCAAAAAGCTAAAAAATTAGGGAAACATCCAATCTGTTTACAGTGATGCAGCTCCAACCTATAGTTGCATAAATGGGTCAGGATAAGAACTACATTCTCCATTTCATGCGGCTGGGTAAGTTGATTCAGGAGAATATCGTGAACATCTTTTTCCGTTATACCCAGTTTATCAAATGCAATGCGTTTAAAACAATGGTATACATACGAGCAAAAAGGTTCATTGACCATAGAGGACCGCCCAAAATCAATGATGTGTATTTTGACCTCTCCTGAAATTTGTTTGAACAATACGTTGGCGGTATGCACATCTCCATGAAAAATTCCATTTTTTAACAAGTTGACTGCTGTCACTCGTGCTTTAGAAAAAATAGTTTTGATTGCCAAAGGGTCTACGGAATTAGGGAGTGCACGAGGGTGGTACGGATGATTGTAATATTGTATGTCGTGTATTAAATCCGCATCATCAAGGTATTCCTGAACCATAAAAAAATGCATTCCATCCCGATAATCTGCAAATACTTTAGGAACAGTGCTACCCATCAATTTCCGTGCCCTTCTTTGGTAATCTGCTTCTTTACGCAGAGGTTCTATCGCTACTTTGACCACTTTTCCCTGAATCAAGTATACTTCTATTTGGGTGTCTGGATTTTTATAAAGTTGTACTCCTTTGGACTTCAAGTTGTTCAGTGTATAATGGGATTCCATATAATAATAGTATACATTATGTACTTTGTGATTCGCAACTCGGACGATTTAAAACTTATTCCTCAATTAATGACGCATCACACCATGTTCATTCGTTGTGTTATGAACAAATGCACGTGGTGTCATTCATCTCAACCGGAATGGAACAATACCGTAAAAAAGGTAATTCCTCATTTACAACCGTATACAGCCATTGCCGAGATTGAACGAGAGTTTTTAGATGAGTTTGCCAATCGGCTTCGTCGTAGAAATATTGAATTTCCTGCCATTACAGGATTTCCCTCTACGGTATCCATTACACCCGCCGGCGTACAAACCCATGAGGGACGAGACCGCGATGCCTACCTTAAAGTATTGAAACAAATCAAGGCCATTTCACCCGTCCCTAGTGTACACGCTTCTGCCGACCCCCGGTTTGAAATCATAGAAGAAGCCAAAGGAACAAGACATGCACGTCGGCGTAAACTACGTAAACGTTTTTCGCGGAAGAATCTTTCGCGGAAACGTCGTAGGTAGGTGTATGAGTAGACTTAAACGATTAAATCATGAAATGAAAGACACGGGGTGGACGTTGGGACCAGACTCTACGATGGTCGTCTCTGAACAGGTCAAATTTACGATTCCCGAATACTATCCCTTTAAACCACCTACCTTATGGGTACACGGTCTTCCCCATGAACATTACTTGAAGCTACAATACAACCAACGGCTTTCTCTGATTCAATTAAGAAAGTATACTCTCCCTTGCATCTGTTGTTCTACCCTTTTGTGTTCGTGGACTCCCTGCTATCAATGCAAGGACCTTTATAAAGAGTATACAGACTACCAACAGTCGTTGTATTATGTAGACGGTTTAGAATTGTTCTTCTTTAAATTGGATGCTTGTATTATAGAACAAATTTCCACATTTTTATTGTAGCCTATGTTATGGCTAAATGGGGAGAAATTACATGGATTTTTCTTCATACGTTGACAATGAAAATTACAGAGGAACAGTATACTGCCTCTAAAAGTACACTCTTTGATACAGTGACGACCATCTGTAAATGTTTACCTTGTCCGGAATGTCAACAACATGCTACTCTATACATGAAACAACAACGAGTCCCTGAAACCTTGAGCGATTTCAAAAAGATGATATGGGCCTTTCATAATGTGGTGAATGTAAATACAAAGAAAAGGACCTATCCCATTGAAATTTTAGAAATTTATAAAACCGTCCAACTGACCAAGGCATTTCATTACTGCAAAATTGCTATACTTACTCAACCCTATAATCCTAAAATGATTTCCTTTCATATGTATGCCAAACAATCCTTTGCTTCTCTACAAAAAAAGTTAATGGATGAAAAAATTCTAGCGTGAATATTTACCCGTCTTGACAAACGTGTCTAGCACAAAAATGGTAAATACGCCTAAAAAGACATACAAGATGAGTTCTTCCGTCACTTGACCGGTTCGTTCATCTCGTTGTTCTTCCAATAAAAAAATCATGTAATTGATTCGTTCCAAGAGTTCCGTCTCTTTGGATTTGGGTGCTTCATAGAGAGGCGTATCGTATACATTTTTTATTTCAGGACTTCGTTTAGGAGTATACTCTGCTTTAGGCGGCGTATAATCTGCTAAGGTATTTTCAGTGTCTACCGAATCCAATTGTTTAGCGGAAATGATTTTGGTTTTGGGTTTAGGAGCAGGCTTACTAGAGTCATCTGGAAATGGAGAAGACCATGACATCAACATTACTATTTTATAATATTAAAATAAAAATTTTTATTTTAATATATAGGTTTATTATGTTGGAGTATGCCATTTTATTACTTTTTATCGTCCTGATGTTTTACCCGTTGCAAATGAATCCCTTGGCCAAAGGATTAGAGCTGGTCCTTCTTGTCTATGCAGGGTATAAATCTCCCCTCATTGGTCTTTTGTGTGCCATTGTCTTTGTATACTCTCTCCATCTTTCTGGTCAGCTTCCAAAAATAAAATCCATGGTACAACAAGAGTCTATTCCCCTCTTGTCGGAAAAAATGAAGCCTCAAGAATCCAATTCAGCCGTGTGTACGGAAAAGCCCATGGACACTACTTATTTACCCAAAGAATCGTATCAAGCTTATAATGTAGAAGTATAGTATGAACAAGGTCATTCAACAACTCAACCAATCTAAAATTTTTGCAGGCGTCATCATGATTTTACTAAACATTTCGTCCAAGTACATTCAGGTCAAATTAACTCCTTCTCAAGAAGTATACTTGCGAAAATACATTACACGTGAACTGTTCATTTTTGCAACTTGTTGGATGGGAACACGTGATATTTATATTTCTTTAGGAGTGACAGCATTGTTTTTTGTCATTACCACGTATATTTTTCATGAAGACAGTCCTATTGGCATCATGCCTAAACAAGAAGGCATGGTGGTTCCTGTAAAACAAGAAGACATTGCATCAGCCATTGATGTATTAAGGCGAGCAAAACAACAAGAAGAAGAAGTCTCTAAAAATGAATTGTTCAACCATTACAACTTTAATGTTATGTAAGTATATCCTAGATGCTTCGGGAGGAATTGTTGTCTCGCATTCAATCCAATTCATCCGTCCTTGTCGTGTTCATTACCGCAACGTGGTGTGCACCATGCCAGACCATCAAGCCCTACATTCTAGAAAAAATCAAGTACATGGAGCCTGAGTATACGTACTTGTGTTTGGATGTAGATGCCGATGCGGATTGTTATGCAGCATTAAAATCAAAAAAACAATTCAAAGGTGTACCGACGTTGTTAGCCTACGCAAAAGGCGCTACGTTAACTGCAACGTTGTCCATGTCAGGAACAAATACGAATGAAATTGACTGTTTTTTTGAAAGTTTAGACTTTCTGTAGCCAGGAGGACACTTTAAAGATGAACCATCCGAGGATGAATCGGGTAATGAGGTAGGACGAGTATATATTTTGCATGAAGTGATTGACTTCATCATGAGGACAGACCATTTCTGTCAGGAAGTCCTCTATGGCAAAAAGTGAATCATCGATAGACGATGTTTCATTTTCAATAATAAGAAGAGGTCGCGTTTCTAGGTTTTGAAGCCATTCCTCGTGTCGCTCGTGTACCTTGGTCATGTACTCCAGGGTAATGGATTCGCCCGGACGATTGCGTTTCATGCATCGTTCTAGAGATACTTCCGGAGGACATTCTAGATAAATGAGTGCATCCATGTGAATCTCGTTGAAATGGTAAAACCATGTTTTGTAAATGGCATATTCTTCCTCCAACAAGTCCGTGGAGTCGTATAGCATTCGGGCAAACACATGATAATCCGTGAGAAGAGACCGTTCCATGACGATAATGTCATTTGGATGGTTGACAATAGTTTGCTGAAGATTGGCGAGGCGCGAAATGTAGGCCATCATCTGGAAGGAAAAGGCATACTTTTTGGGGTCTGCATAGAAGAGTTGTAGCATGCCGACGCCCTCCTTGTTTTTGATGCTTTCCCATTGAGCCAACGGTTCATTCACGTAGACCACGGACCGACTTCCTACATACTTCAGGTGGTCTTTCAAGTGGTCCATCAGCGTGGATTTGCCCGAGCCGATGTTGCCTTCTAGGGAAACAATGAAAGGAGCCATGATGTGAGGATACAAAGACATTTTTTATGAATCAATTTTTAGAATAACTAAAAAATGTTTCTCCTTTTAAACTCAAAGTGTACATTTCCTAGAAAGGCAGGGCGAGTTCCCTACCGCATATCGTCTTAAATATATATAGTTAAAACTGACTTAAACAAATACCCCTAATAAGAGTATAATGCCTAAGAAGAGTGCTACCCCGAAGACTGAGCCTGTTGCAGTGGTTGCTCCTCCCGCCGTTGTTGAGACGAAGGAGGAGGTGAAGCCCGTGGAGGACAAGTCCACCTATGCTGCTGTGCTTGTGAAGCTGAATGCGATGCGCCAGCAGATGGGCGTCCTTGTTACGGAGCTGAAGGGCATTGAGAAGCAGGCCGAGCGCGACCTCAAGGCTGCCCAGAAGTCGTCTGGCAAGCGCAAGAACAAGAATGCGACTCGCGCACCGAGTGGGTTCGTGAAGCCTGCTCTGGTGAGCGACCAGCTTGCCGAGTTCCTTAGCCGCCCCAAGGGTGCGATGGTGGCTCGCACGGAGGTGACTCGTGAGATTAATGCTTACATCCGCGCCCAGAATCTCCAGGACCCGGCGAACAGACGCCACATCCTCCCCGATGCCAAGCTCAAGAAGCTCCTTGCTCTCAAGGACAAGGATGAGCTCACCTACTTCAACCTTCAGCGGTTCATCAGCCATCACTTCCAGAAGGCTACTCCTGCGGTTTAAGCACATCATACTCACGATACGCTTTCCATAGACGGTCTACCTCTACAGGATAATGCAATTTGACCCATTCATAAAAATCCGTATGTTTTGTGCGTTTAAACGCAGTAAACATGCTCATGACCTTGTATAGCGTATAATCCGACTTGTAATAGTCGGACCCCGACAGAACCCCAATTTGTTTGAATTCATGATGGGATAGTTTCAATTGGTCTAAAATGGCAGGTGTGGAATACATGGTCATGGTTTGGGTTTCAAGGTTTACGTCTCGCAACACACACGTACATCCATAGAGAAACATGTCCATGTCATCACTCATGCAAGCATCTGCCTGTCCCGACGCCATCCATGCGGCACAGACTTCGTCCGACTCATGCGACGCTTCTATGTACTGAACTTGATACGATGCAAGGAGAGATTTGACCGAGTCTACCTCTTGTTTACTAATCCGTGTAAATGTCTTTTTGAGCTTGAGAAGATGCGCTTCACTGAGGCTGTCCGAGGTATGGTACTGATTCCATGCCTCGTTTTTTAATTTTTGTCGTTCTTGAAGAAGTTCCTTTTTATTTGACCGTGGAGGACCGTCAAATACAAAGATGGGAATCACGCCGTGCTGTTGAAGCAAGAGAACAAAAGAGGTCATATCAGGAAGTAAATTGCCAATGGACTTGAACCGATACAAATAAATAGATGTATCAATGACAACCCGTTTTCCGTTCAAGTCGGCCATGGTACAAGGTAGAATGCCTCGGAATCCATGCTCTTTCATGTACCGATTTAAAAACCGAACCCCCATTTATGAAAGGAGGTGTACATGACCGCGTGCATCAATTTTTAAAAAAGTGGACCAATCCACATGGAGAGAAGCAGGACATTGGTAGACCAACGTACAGTATTGAAATTGAATCATTTCTTTCATGAACGAAGTAAACTGTTTACCTGTAAACGATTTGATACGACGAATCAATTGTTGTTTGGTATACAGATGATGAGGTTGATACAAATAACTCGTATAGTATTCATCGTAAGGATAATCCGTTAAATACGTATACAGTAGTTTTCGTTGAACTCCTTTGATAATAGAAGCATCCACCGACTTTGTATACTCTTGCAAGGCGCGACATAAAATGTGCAAGGTCTTGATAAACACATCTTGCATACATTCAAATTGAATGTAAAGCACGGTGGAACAATACGTAGTGTATACATTCACTTTTACATTATAGATGAGTTTGTGTTTGGTACGCAATTCATTGAATAACAATACACTCAAACATTTTTCCATGACTTCGTTTAAATCATGTTGTCGTTTCATGGGAAACCCCATACCAACCATAACGGTAGACGATTTTTTAGGAACATGTAAAAAGGCAGGTGAAAATGAATGACATGGTTGTGGAACCGGAACCATGGCACTAGATGAAGTTAAGTGAGTCGTAAACAAAGAGGTTATGTGCGATGTGGTTACATGACCATAGACAACAAACGTAATGCTGTTGCATGTATACAGTTGTTGATGCACGGCATACAACTGTTCCATTGTCATAGAAGATAGATTCTCCAATTGAATGGTTGCATCACTCATGAGCTGTAGTCCTACGGGTTCATAAAAATTACGATTGAACGCGTTGAGCAAGGGATAGTCGGGCGTATTTAACGACATGTTTAATTCAGATAAGACAGCTTTTTTTTCATCTTGTATGATTTTAGAAGTAAATGAGGGACGTAGTACAATAGAAATGATATATTGAACCATGCTGTCGGTAAGGTCAGGAAGTCCTTTGATATAATAATTTACCGTAGTTGCATCCGTAGATGCATTGAGTATACATCCTCGTTTGTCCCAATAGGGAACACATTGAGAATGACACTTTTTCCATGCACTGACAATGCAGTGTTCCAATAGATGGTTAATTCCTAGGGTTTGTTTTGTTTCATGTATGTTTCCTGCTCCCACGATGGCACGAACCACGACGGTGTCTATGGGAGCAGGAACCACGATGACGGTATATCCTTTTATTTTTTTGACAGACACAAGATGTTTTCGTGTCTTCATAACATATCACTATAATTTTTAGGAAGCTCGCGAATCTCGGTTGCATAATGACCTTCAATCTGTTTCAACATGTCCATGTCGTATTTGGTTACAAAATTAATACCGACGCCCTTACGACCCCATCGGCCGGACCGACCAATTCGGTGAAGGTAGTTGTGTACACACCGCGGCAAATCAAAATTGACCACCACACTCACTTGTTGAATGTCAATGCCTCTAGAAGTAATGTTGGAGGAGATAAGTACACGGTATTTCCCATCCTTGAAACTCTTGTAGGATTCGGTTCGTTCATACTTGTCCATTTCACTGTGTATACAGCATACGGGATAACCTGCATCTTTCATGGACGAATACAACATCATGACTCGTTTGACTGAATTACAATAAATGATGCATTGAGACACCGAAATGCCCTCAAACAAATCCTGAAGAGCAAGCATCTTGTCCGTATCGTTGTCAAACGAGACAAAATACTGAGAAATACCTTCCAGGGTAAGCATGTCGTTTTGTACCAGGATTTTAACGGGATTTCTCATGATTTTATCTACCACTTCATGGAGTGTTTCGGGAATGGTAGCGCTGAACAGAGCTACCTGCGTACTGTTATCAATGAGTTCAAAAATGTGTTTCAGTTGAGGTAAAAACCCCTGCGACAACATTTCATCGGCCTCATCCAGGACGACCATTTTTAACTCGGGGGACAAGAGACCTCGTGTTAAAAAATCAATGACACGTCCAGGACATCCGATGATGACTTGTGGATGTTTTCGCATTTCATACGAGTCATTTTCAATGGACGTTCCACCAATCAGAAGATGACCCTTGATTTTGGTAAATTTTGCCAATTTGGTAAAGACCGAATAAATTTGTTCGGCCAGCTCACGGGTAGGAGCTAAAATGAGTGCTTGATGGCGTTCCTCTTCCGTACACCGCTGTAGTACAGAAACACAGAAAGCGCCTGTTTTTCCCGTTCCGGATTGAGCTTGAGCCACCACATCTCGGCCTTCTATCAGGGCAGGAATGGCCTTTTCTTGAATGGGACTTGGTTTTTCAAATCCACACAAATGTATTCCTCGTAATACCGCCATACTGAGTTGCAACGTTTCCCAATCGGACATAAAATAGATACTTAATAATTATTTAAGTTTTAATTTAAACTGTAAGACGGTACTCTATCTTATGTACAAATTGACAGACTATACTACCATCGCAAAAAAGAATCCATATAAATTGCCGTCCTCCGTATTGCATTGTCTGCACACGTTGTGCACGGCCATTCATGCGGAACCTACCTTTGAATTCAAACAAGAAATTCGCCACACCAAACAAGATGTCATTCGTGAATTGAACAAAATCACGGAGACGTCTTCGTTTGACATTTTTTTATCCGTGTTGAATGAAGAAAACGTGGCGGAATTTGCTCCGGATGTGTTTACCATTCTAACTTCTAATTCCTACTTGATGAAGACGTACTGCAATTTATTTGTCAAATTGGTGTCGTTGTATCCCGTGTTCATGGATACCTTTCATGAACGGTTACAAGTCTACAAGGACTCTTTTCAAACTCTTCGGTTTGGGGACTCGGCCGAGTATACTTTATTTTGTGATATCAACAAGGAGAATCAAGTGCGTAAAATGTTTACTCAATTCATTGTAGAACTGGATAAGATTCAATCCTCTTCCTACGGGAAGGACATGAGTATACACATTCTAGAGTACATAGATTCTCTTTTACAGACACCCGCCAAAGACATTGTCTATGAATGCATAGAACACATTTCCATCCTGTCCAAGTATACGGTCCATCACAAGGACAAGATTGAAGTATACTGCAACCTATCTCCTGCAACAACTCCAGGCATTCATAGCAAGTTCATCTTTACCTGTATGGATATTTTAAACGTATAAAGTATGTCGGAATGTAAAGGACTGCGCAAAGACCAATGTCTTCCTCCCAAGTGTACGTACGTAAATTCCGCTCTTAAATACTGTAGAACAGCCAAGAACAAAAGAAGGGCACTTGCCCAGAAAACCGCTCCGGCACCACTTGCCCAGAAAACCGCTCCGGCGCCACTTGCCCAGAAAACCGCTCCGACGCGAAAGTCCCCCGCTTCCGCGGAGAAACAACGTGCTCGCACCCGAATTGCCAAATTCATCAAAAAATCCACTAAATTTTTAAACATGGTGTGTGCCGATTCCGGTCAATGTCTTGCCTTCGGCAACAAAATGCACGACATCATGGACCATTTTAACGGGTTTTCCAATTTTACCTATGTGGTCGGAGAATTAGAAGAGTTAGGAAACGAATCTATCAACGGCTTTGTTCGTAAAATCAAATACGAACGAAATGGATACCAAGCCTATTCTATTCTGAAATCGTCCAAGGATGAACTTTCGGACAATTTAGTATACGAATACGTAGTCGGCATCAAATTCATCAACCGTATCATCCAACAGACACCCTGCTTCATGTATACATACGGACTTTACTATTACAAGTCCCTGATGGAATACCTTGTGGTGCAAGACCACATCAACGGTGTATCTGGAAAAGCCATCTTAGACACGACCATCGACCTCCAAAAGAACATTGATTACAAGAAAGCCTGTGAAAAATCCAAATTTGCCTGTGTTCTAATTCAATATTTAGACCAAGCCGAATCGTTTTCTGATGCATTGAGCAGTGATGGAACGGGTAACTACATTCAATATCATCTTGTGTATACACTTTTCATCCTTTACCATACCTTGGCACGATTTTGCACAAAATTTACTCATTACGACCTTCATGGAGGAAACGTTCTTATTTTTAGACCGTTTCAACAGAAGACGTTGGAATACGTCTATCACTTGAGCAATGGGTCTACTGTCATGTTCCGCACTCCTTTTGTTCCCAAAATTATTGATTACGGACGATGTTTTTTTGATAATGGGACCGTATCCTCTAAAAACGTTTATGATAAAATATGTAGTGTTCCTGAATGCGCCCATTGTGGTTCAAATAGCGGATTCACCCTTTTAAGTCCTACTCCTTGGAATGGTATAACAGGTCAAAAAAAGAATGAAAGTCATGACCTCCGGTTGGTCTTTAATTTGTCAATAAGTATAGGATTTTTATTGAGACGTATGAAAGCAAAGGCCTCTGCAACGTATTCTAAATTAGACCGTGTACTGACCAAAGTAAAATATGGAGTTGGTCAAGCTGCCGACGAAGTGAGGTTTGGAACGGTGGAAGATACACATCGTCATCCAAAGGGGAACGTCATTGCCAATGTCATGGACATGTATACTGCCTTACGGAAGATTGTCACTGACCCCGTGGTCATCCAAGAAAACAAAGACCATGTCGTGGAAGAGGTGGCGGGACAATTTCATATTTACGAAGACGGGCGACCCATGAAGTTTGAACCTGCCTAATTATCTAAGTATACTGTATGGCAGCTGCGTCCGTTCCTGTAAACACTTCCGATTATGTAGCTCCTATGAGTACAGTAGATTCAGCCATCCTTTCTATAGAACAAGGAACTCCTTATGTATTCCCTCCAGGATTGACGAACCAAGAAAAAGCTTATCTAATGTATAGAGCGATGCGATTGCGAAGGAAACAAATATCTAGCACGACAGAAGAGTTTACCAATAAACGAGAATTCATAAGAGAAACATTCTTTGATGGCCATAGACTACCGAACTTAATCAGAATGTTTACACCTAGAGCGCGACAAAGAATAGAATTGGAACTTGTTCAACATAGACGTGTTCAAGCTGTGGCGGATGCATCACAACGTGCAGCTACAGAACGTGAACACGCTGCATTTGTAGCAAGACAGAATGTTCAGAGACAACGTGCACTTGCCAATAGTGAACGTACTAGACCGGATGATGGTCCTCCGACTTCACGTCGGCGTGGAGAAAAGGCAAGAACTCGCAGACGTCGCAAACGCAGGTCTCGTAAAAATTGATTCAATGATTTCCAAGTATACTTGGTATCATGGCTCGCCAGCTTGATTCCGAAAAGACGTTTCTCGTTCTTACCGATATGCCAACTCATCTGATGATAGAGTCGTATCGTATCATGAATGCTGTCATATTGTCGCTAGACAGTTCGTATGACAGCTCTCTTTATGGAACTCTGATTGCCATCTCTGCTTCCGAGGAATCGTTCGCCGCCCTCTCTCAGACTTCGCTACGATTCTTCGGTATACTGGTAGGCGACACGTATACTATCCGCACCAAGAAAGACTATCATCCTACGGCCAAGGCGGAAAGTGGTTACATTGCCGTTCCTACGTTTCACGAACCTACATCATGGCCGGAAGGGTTCTGGGGAGTTGCTTACCCTCACATTACCCTGGTTCCACCCTCGCACAAGATTCATACTTCGGCCGAAATGCTATCCTTCGTGGACTGCTTTTACAGTGATTTAATGCTGACGGAAAACACCTATGTGCATCATGTGCTTCTTGGTGAAAAGCAGGCATGCCATATCACACGAGCAGTCCGTCATGGCAAGAAGCCCGTCCTTGCGGGACAGGAAGTCGTTCCGGGAGTCCGTTATACTGAATGTAGCGGCCATTCGGTCATTATGTAGAAATAAATCATGCACTATACTATGCAAGACCTTCGTTCCTTATTCGTGGGATATACCCCGATTCATGTTGAACCAACAACGACACCTTTTTCTTTGTCCGACTTGGATGTAGATTGTCCTCCTGATGTTCGTCCGAGTCTAGAGGAAATGACGGAAATTACCACGTATACGTTTAAAGGCAACGTCATACGTTTTTTTCATCAGGGAGAAGATTGTAGTGTACACCTCCAACACATTGCACGATTTTTGCATAAACTTCAAACAAAACCTATCATTGCCGACATTTTATTTTCCCCCGTCAAAAAGTATTATCCTGCAGATAAAGTATTTGATAAATCCCATACGAATACAGGATATTGTACAGGAGACAAAGTGGTGATTTATCGGCGCGAAGAATGGTTCAAGGTGTTTATTCACGAATGTATACATTATTTTCAATGGGAACGAATATTGAAACAACCATCTCCCGAAATGATGACTCTTTTTCACCGACCGTTTAATTTATATGAGGCATATTGTGAAGTCTGTGCTCGTGTACTCAATTGTTGTTACATCTCGGCCATTACACGCATTCCCGTCGCCTGTTTGTATGAGATTGAACGGCAGTATTCCATTCAACACATGGTGAATGTATTGCATCACATGGACATAGATTATAGCATGTTGTTTGACGAACGACATGAATTCAAGGAGAAGACCAACTTGTTTGCCTATGTCATCATAACAGCTCTCTTGATGTATGCACGATATGTCCCGCCTCCTAAATTAAACTTAGTAAGGAGCGACCTGTTCAATCAACTCATTGTGAAAACGGCGAAACGAAAATCGTTTTTTCACGAGGCCACAAGTCGCGTTCCCTCCATCACGACGACCATGTCCAAGCTCAATGTAGATGAGTTTATTCAGTATCATTAAAGTATACATCCTAGAATATGTATACGCTGGACATGGAGTGTTTGTACGAAACCAATGAAGAGTACCAATCCATGCTGCTTCAGGCGTTTCAAATTTCATCCCATGATGCCTTAGGCGATAAGATAGCCGACCTGTATACTGCCCTGAAACACCATCCTACCTTACCGCCGTTGTTGAACAAAATCATGGAGATTTACATTTGGGCCAGCTATGAAAATGCCTTTTACCTTTTGTTTAGTTATGATTATTTTCAGTCTACACATCCCTATGTGGTTCAGGTATTAAAACAAGAGGAGGGAACCGCACATGAAAAATTATTATCCGAATTGAAATAGTTTTTATAGGAATGTATGTTATGAAGATTCCCGATTTAGATTCAACCGCTGTATACTATTTAGTCGTTTTTATTACAGTCGCTATACTTCTCGTTTACATTCGTGCAGGAGACGTCATTCCTCTGGTAGGATTTTTATTGACTGGAGCGCTCGTGTTTTCACTCTTTCCAAATAAATCGGTTGCCCTTGTTTCAGGAATTGTCATTGCATCCTTGTTGCGCATGTCCAAACGGGAAGGTTTAGAAGAAGGGCCTGGCATAACTCCTACCGAAACAGAAACCAAACAGGTAGACACTCCGGATACGGTCCAGCCTTCCGTAGACGCTTCCATGGCGAATATGGCTTCTGCTGTTTCTACGGAAGGGTCGCTTCAACTGAACAATACGACTACCTCCGACCCGAAAGAAGTAAAGTCTACGTCCTATTTAGAGAGTCCTCCTGCCCCAGATTTTGTGGCAGCACCTGTAAGGGGGTCGGACCCGGCTCCGGCTGCCGCTTCTGACACGGTATCTACACCTTCCAGTGTATCTGAACCTCCTCCTGCCACACTGAAGCTTTCCCCTGATGCAGGCATGGCAGGTGCATCTCAGGGCAAAGGACTTCCAGCATTTGCTAAGGCGGCAAAAAGTGCATCTTCACGTTCTCCTACCCAAGAACAATTTGCCGCCTTGAGTCCATCGGAGTACACCGCTACCGACATGGCTCAACTCTCCAACATCATTGATAAAACGACCGAACTTCTCAAAATGCTGCCAGACGGATTTTTAGCAAAAGCGTCTCTTTAAAAATAACGTGTACTTGTATGGTAGTTTCCTTCATTGATATCCCTGCAAGTGCCGCCAAAACATGTGATTTACCCTGTAGATTATGGTATAATTATACGAATTCTCCTGTCTGCAAAGTAGGGTCTACCGCCGACTCTATGAAAATCAATTACGATGGAGCAGGAAGCAATGTCATGTATAACTCTACCGTCTTCAAAATAGGGACTTCCAATGCCATTTCTATTTACGTGGGCGGTATACATAGGTTTGGGTCTCCTGCCACCCGCCCTCCTTTGGAAATGGTCATTCAGCATAAATCTACGCAGAACAATTCGGAACTCTACCTCTGTATACCGATTTATCCAAGTGGAGGTTCCTCCATGAATCCAGTAGAGACCCTTATTACTACTTACTTTCCTGCTAAAAATGTATCTACCGTCAATGTCAATAATTTTAACCTGAATTTTGTCATTCCCAAAAGCACCTTTTTTGTACATACGGGGGCGTATCACAGCACGACTTCATCCAATGCCATTTATGTCGTATTCCCCAAAAATACACTGAATTTGTCCGATGCCGCTATCAAACTGATGACGAATACCATGACACCGTATACTAAGGTTACTGCAAGAAACCGACAACTACTCCAAAATATCAAAGGAACAACCATCAATGGATTCTCTGGAGATGGACAAATTTACATTGATTGTCAGCCAACCGACAGCGAAGGTGAAATCGTCATCAAAGAAACCATTGTTCCTACGGACTTTTACAAGTTTAACATGTCCGGTCTCATTTATTTTATTGTGGTGGTCATCAGCTGCATTGTTATGATTGTTCTCTATCAAAAAATAAAAGAGTTCTTCACAATTAAAAATGTATAGAGTATACATGATACCATTCCAAGTAATGGTAGATGTGTTAAAAATTGTGGTGTTGACCTATCTCATTTCGTATGTCATTCTATTTGTTATTGCGTGGTATACGAGAACCAAATCTGTCTTTTTACCTAAAATGACTTCTTTGCCTGCCTTGTCTTCTTTACCTGGTATACCAGGTATACTTGGAGGGCCTGGTGCCCCTGGTACACCTGGTATACCAGGAACTAAGGTATCTTCAAACAATTTAAAAAAATAAACAAGTCTACTTGTATGTATACAAAGGCGTACCGTGATTGGGTGTCAGGCCTCTTTACGCCGGACGCAGAATCCTGTACGGTATCCGCACTTTTGCCGTGCCATGTCTATGCAAAACTAAGGAGAACCTCCTACTGTATACACTTTATTTCGTACGCTTTGTTTGTACTCTGTATACGCAATGTGTATACGACTCTTGCCTATTATCATACCTATGAATGTCCTTCTACCAAAACAACGCAGTGTTTCCAACTGGACCGAGAGGAATGTTCTTCCCATTACATGACCGTAGACGGAGTAGATACACCGTGTCTTTATCACAA
>Ga0078894_10000428_pt1 | contig 29170 bp, 24 predicted proteins | sample LauGreSu1BDMLBSD_2_FD_67506 | JGI IMG/M metagenome (GOLD analysis project Ga0078894, IMG submission 67506) | Freshwater lake microbial communities from Lake Michigan, USA - Su13.BD.MLB.SD (version 4) (version 4) | ecosystem: Environmental > Aquatic > Freshwater > Lake | place: Lake Michigan... | reverse complement strand
CATGACACTCGAATCGAAAATCCCAGCAGGTACAGTTGCCGATAAATGGACTCAATACAAGAGTACCGTTCCGTTGGTGAATCCATCCAATAAAAGACAGTTAGAAATCATCGTGGTAGGTACAGGTCTCGCAGGAGCCAGTGCCGCAGCTACTTTGGCAGAAATGGGCTACAAAGTAAAAGCCTTCTGTTTTCAAGACAGCCCACGTAGAGCGCACTCAATTGCTGCCCAAGGTGGTATCAATGCTGCAAAAAATTATCAAAACGACGGTGACTCAGTGCATCGTTTATTTTACGATACCATTAAAGGAGGAGACTATCGCGCCCGTGAAGCAAACGTGCATCGCTTGGCAGAATGTTCAACTTCTATCATCGACCAATGTGTAGCGCAAGGAGTTCCTTTTGCCCGTGAATACGGCGGAACGCTTTCTAACCGCTCTTTTGGTGGAACTCAAGTACAGCGTACGTTTTACGCAGCAGGTCAAACCGGACAACAATTGTTGCTCGGCGCCTACAGCGGTCTAGAACGTCAAGTGGGATTAGGCAACGTGAAAATGTATGCCCGCCACGAAATGATCGAAGTAGTAAAAATCGATGGCAAAGCACGGGGTATCATCGCTCGCAATTTGGTAACGGGTGAACTCGAAAGACATTTCGGACATGCCGTTTTGTTGTGTACCGGAGGCTACGGAAACGTATTCTACCTATCAACCAACGCCATGGGAAGTAACGTAACCGCAGCATGGAAAGCCCACAAAGCAGGAGCCTACTTCGGAAACCCTTGCTTCACGCAAATCCACCCCACTTGTATCCCTGTTTCAGGTCATTATCAATCCAAATTGACATTGATGAGCGAATCGTTGCGTAACGATGGTCGTATTTGGGTACCTAAAAAACAAAACGATGAGCGCCATCCTAACGATATTCCAGAAGATGAGCGCGATTACTACTTAGAACGTCGCTACCCTGCCTTCGGAAACCTAGTTCCACGCGATATCGCTTCACGTGCCGCCAAAGAACGTTGCGATGCCGGTTACGGTGTAGGTCAAAGCAAAATGGCCGTGTATTTGGATTTCAAATACAACATGATGCAGCGTTATGGTAGAACCGAAGCCAGCAAGTTAAATATCGCCAATCCAGACGATGAAACCCTTACTCGTTTGGGCAAAGAAGTGGTGAAAGAGAAGTACGGTAACTTGTTTGATATGTACAAGCAGATCACCGACGAGAATCCATACGAAACACCAATGCGCATCTACCCTGCAGTTCACTATACGATGGGTGGTTTGTGGGTTGATTACGATTTAATGACAACGGTTCCAGGTATGTACGCATTAGGAGAGGCAAACTTCTCAGACCATGGTGCCAACCGTTTGGGAGCATCTGCATTGATGCAAGGATTGGCCGATGGCTACTTTGTAATTCCTATCACCATTGGAAATTACTTGAACAAAGAAATCCATACAAAACCCATTTCTACAGATCACGAAGCCTTTGTTGCCGCTGAAAAAAATGCCAACGAACGCATTCAACATTTGATGAATATCCAAGGTACTCGCTCCGTGGAAAGTTACCACCGCGAATTGGGTCTAATCATGTGGAACAAATGTGGTATGGCCCGCAGCGAAAAGGGTTTGAAAGAGGCAATTGCTGAAATTCAAGCTTTGCGCGCCGACTTCTATAAGAATGTACGTATCCCAGGAAGCATCAATGAATTTAACCCTGAATTGGATAAAGCCGGTAGAGTTGCCGATTTCCTTGAATTGGGCGAATTGATGTGTGTTGACGCACTGGATCGCAATGAAAGTTGTGGAGGTCACTTCCGCGAAGAGTTCCAAACTGAAGAGGGTGAAGCTTTGCGCGACGACGAAAACTACATGTACGTATCCGCATGGGAAAGCAAAGGCGATTCATGGGAACTACACAAGGAAGAATTGAAATACGAAAATATCAAAATCCAACAACGCAGTTACAAATAATCCAATAACAAGAAGATTATGAGCAAGTTAATGAAATTAAATCTGAAAGTTTGGCGCCAAAAGAATACCCAAAGCGCCGGAAATTTCGAAGAATATAAGGTCGATGCCAGCCCGGACATGAGCTTTTTGGAAATGTTCGATGTCTTGAATGAGCAATTGATCGAAACTGGAAAAGAGCCCGTAGCATTTGACCACGACTGTCGTGAAGGCATTTGCGGAATGTGTTCGATGGTGATTGATGGCCGTCCTCACGGACCAAAACAAGGCGTTACCACTTGTCAGTTGCACATGCGTAGCTTCAATGATGGCGATACAATCACTGTAGAGCCTTGGAGAGCCAATGGATTCCCTGTGATCAAAGATTTGACAGTGAATCGCAGTGCTTTTGACCGCATCATTGCCTCGGGTGGATTTGTTTCTACCAATGCGGGTAACGCGGTGGATGCCAACTCTATTTTGGTTCCTAAAGAAATTGCTGATGAGGCTTTTGAGGCAGCGACTTGTATTGGATGTGGTGCTTGTGTGAGCGCATGTAAAAATGCTTCAGCCATGTTATTCGTAGGTGCCAAAGTAACTCAGTTGTCGATGTTACCCCAAGGAAAACCAGAACGTCAGTCCCGCGTGGTTGCCATGGTTAACCAAATGGATGCCGAAGGATTTGGTGCTTGTACCAACACAGGTGCTTGTGCTGCTGAATGTCCAAAACAGATTCCATTGAGTGTAATTGCGACATTGAACCGCGAATACATCAGTGCGAAAATGAACGGTAAGTAATTAATCCAAAGGGAATCTCAGCCCTAACTCTAAGCCAATCTGCGGCGAGAAATACGTTTGAACCCCTTTGTTATTGGGTAACAGGGGAAACAAAATTTTAGGGGAAGCATAAATATGCACGCCCTTGTCCAAATTGTATTCCATCCGCATGGTGGCTGTCAAAAATGCATTGCCCTTAACGAGCGTTGATGGGCTCAATAGCACCCCGGTATCAACCGTTGTGGCGACATAATCGTTCACAACAAAATCATTCCCTTGGGGCATTTCAAAACCTACGGTGTGAATGCGCAACTCGTGATTCACTTGCAAGGCTGGCATTACACCCACCTGATACCATAAACTTGAATTTTGTAATTGGAATCGAGAACCATCAAGTCTTTTTTCGTAAGCGAATAATCCGGCAATAAAACGACTCCTGTATTCATAATGCACTTGCATCAACCCGGCGCTTACCAAATTGGGATAAATCCCCACGTCTGGATGGATGATGTATTTAAACATCTGTCCTTCTTTTACTCGGGTAAATCCATTGTTAACCATGGCTACGCCAAATACGAAATTTGAGTATCCGTTGATTTTTTTGTGATAGTTTAGGTCGAAGTTAAAAGTCTTAAGCGAGCGATCCGCCTTGGAGAATGAGTCCCTCAACTTCGATTCCGTGAAGCCCCCGGCCACATCGGGTTGATATCCCACAATCAAAGCGGTGCTCCAATTGGGCGTGGTAGAAATCGACAGGGAATTAGCCCACTTTTTCTCACCCGGCTGTTGGGCAAAAACTGAACCCACCAAAGCCAATAAACTCAATATTGAAATACTTTTTTTCATCAATAATCTGTTTCATCTTCAAATTCCAAAACACGCAAATGGTTATAGAATCGCCATACGCCAAACATTGCAGCGGCGAACAACCCCACAGTAAACCCAATCCATATGCCATACACTTGCCAATCCTGCCACACACCCAAAAGATAAGAAAGCGGCAAGGAGATTACCCAGTAGCTAAGGATGGAAAGACCAGACGACCAATTCACATCTTTGATGCCTCTCAGCATATTCATCGCACCGGCCTGAATGCCATCGGCCAATTGGAATACGGCGGCCAATATAAACAGTGGCAAAATGGTGGGCATAACATCGGCCTTAACTTCATACAATTGCGCAATCCAATGGTTGCCAAAAATGAACATTAACGCCGTTCCTATCTCAAAAACCCCAATGATTAGAAATATTGCATGAGCCGCATGTCTTATTTGGTCGCGATTTTTTTCACCGTACTTATTCCCTACGATGATAGCACCTGCCATCGCGATTCCGCTGACAACCATATAAGAAATCGATGCGAAACTCAATGCAACCGCGTGTGCTGCCAACTGTTTTGCTCCGTACCAGCCAACCATTACGCCCGACAAACCGAAACAAGCCCATTCGGCAAAGGTTTGCAATGCGATGGGCAAGCCCATTTTCCAAATACTGGGAAGTTCAATCTTGATTTTTGACCAGCCTGGCATCGCTTTAGGAACATATTCGCGCATGAATGCGGAATATCGAACATACCACAAACCCACCAAAGCCATCACAATCCTAGAAATCAAGGTGGCATAGGCTGCGCCGTTGAGTCCCAACGCGGTGACCCCGAAATGACCGTAGATCAAAACGTAACATAGAAAAACATTCAGCGCCAAACCGCCTAGAGTGATCAACATCGCAATTTTGGTATGACCTAAGCCATCGGTAAACTGTCGTGTAACCACATTAAACAGCAAGGGCAAAATACTCCAACTCAAAATATTCAAGAACCCTGGAGCCAATCGCTCAATGGCCGCATCCTGCTGTAACCAATGAAAATTGTGAACGAATACCTGTAAAATGATAAATTGAAAAGCGAACAATATCAATGCCGCCACCAAACCTGCGCGATAGGTAATAAAACCATCGGCGGCCCTTTTCTGACCCACCTTGATGCTCACCAACGTACTCACAGAGAACAGAACCCCAAAAGTGAGCCCGCTCATCATGAAAAATAAATTGTTCGCCTGATTTACACTCGCCAATTCCTCAGAGCCCAAAGGACCCACCATCAACATATCAGCGACACCCATCAACACAATCCCTAACTGACCCAAAATGATAGGATAAGCCAATTTTAAGGTCTGTTGAATCTGTACTTTATACGTTTTGAAGGGGTTTTGCATGGAAAGGGCGTACAAAAATAGGCCAATTATCGCCCAACTCAGCGCGCTTGCTATGTTAAGTATTAACTTTGTAGCGTGGTAGAAGTATTATGGGAAGACAATCACCTGTTGGTGGTAAGTAAACCCGCAGGTTTGGCGGTACAAGGTGATTTAACCGGAGACACTCATTTATTGGAATGGGCAGAACGATACATTGCTGAAAAATACAACAAACCAGGAAAGGCATTTATTGGATTGGTGCATCGCTTGGACAGACCTGTTAGCGGGGTAGTTGTTTTGGCAAAAACTTCCAAAGCACTGACTCGAATGAACGAAATTTTTCGCGAGAAAAAGAACACCAAAATCTATCATGCAATCACAGTAAAGGCATTACCAGGTGAATCGGGCACACTGACACACCATTTGCTAAAAAACAGTGAAACCAAAAAAGCCCATGCCTACAACTCCCACAAACCAGGCACCAAACCGGGCGTATTGCATTATGAATTATTAAAGAATTTTGCCGGCCGATACCTCTACGAAATCACTCTAGAAACAGGTCGTTTCCACCAAATCCGCGCCCAACTCTCAAAGATGGGTTCTCCCATTCTGGGCGATTTGAAATATGGCGCATTGGAGCCACTACCCGACAGAAGCATCGGTTTGCATAGCCGCAAGTTGATCACACCGCATGTAGTTGCAGCCCAGCCCTCATTAACAATTACCGCTCCACATCCAAAAGGAACTTGGTGGTGGGATTTGTTTAAATAATCTCTCTCGAGAGTTTCGGCTAAGAATCAATCCCAACCCAATTCCGTTGATGGGTCCCAAAAAATACGCGTAAAATCCTGGATCTGATCGTCGATGATGATCACCCCCTCCAATTCCAATCGCTCTTGCATTGCCGTTAGGGTTTCAAAATGTGCTTTACCACTTAGAATTCCCATTCGGTTTACTACGCGATGCGCAGGCACGTCGCAACCTTCGCCATGACATTGATTCATCGCCCAGCCCACCAATCGACTGCTACGTCCGGCACCCAAATATTTCGCGATCGCACCGTAGGATGTCGCCCTCCCCGATGGCACCAAACGCACCACCGCATACACCTTTTCGTAAAAAGTTTCTTCTTGCATCGCCGAACAACAAAATTGGAACAAAATTTGTCTACTTTGCTCACAACTTATAAAATGAACATGTCACGTTTACGCCATATCTCAATTTACGCAATTACAACCCTTACAGTTCTTGTCGCCCTTTGCACTACTACCAATCCCCTGCAAGCGCAAAAAGTTGAACCTACGGAAGCACAAGTTCGCAAACAATTAGAATCCGATTTAAAATACACCCCCTACTATCGCACAGCACCGGTAAAACCCAATGTATTTGGAAATTATCCAAAGCTAAAAAATGCACCCGCTTGGGATGGAAGAGAAGCCGGCGTTTACAGCGTTCGATTCAAATTCAGAACCATCACACCCGCCAAAGCAACCCCAAAAATCACTAATATTTATGCCGGTGATACGGTTTACCTAGCCGACCATAACATCGGTGGTAAGTACTTAAGAGATACCGCCGTAATTGACAAGAATGGGGTCGCCAATTTCCATGGCACCAAAAAGTTACAGCGCGGGATGTACCTCTTCGTCTTCCCAAAGAAGCGTGATTATTTCGAGTTCATGATAGACGACGACCAGGATTTTCAGATTGATTTTGATACCGCTTGGAGCACCAGAGATTACTACTTAAAGATGACCGCTACGGGCTCTGCGGAGAATGCATCGTTCATTGAATATCAAAAAGGAAAAGTTGCTGTGATTGAAAGACTCATGGCCATCGACGAAGAAATTCAAAGAGATTCCGCAGGTCCGCAAGCATTGCTCGACTCATTAAATACGCTCCGTGATCGCTATTTGAACGACAAAGGAAATTACGACTCAGCCTATATCATCAAGAATCCAGGCCACCTTTTATCCAAATTCTTAATTGCGATGATTGGGGTACCCTACCCCGAAATCTTACCCGTTATGGCCGATGGAAAAGCCGATAGCACGTTTGCCTTCCGCTGGTATAAAGAACATTATTGGGATCATATAGATTTTGCAGATGATGGATTGTTGCGTATGCCAGTGAACATCGTAAAGCAACGTTTAGATTTCTTTTTTGAGAAAATCATTGTTCCAGATGCTGATTCATGCATCAAAGAAGCCGAGAAAATCATGGATGCGTGCAAAAACACCATCGAAATGGAGAAATATGTGATTTGGTACCTTACCAATCGCTTCGAAAGTTCCAACATCATGGGAATGGACCGCGCTTTTGTAAGAATGGCAATTAGCACCTACTGTCAAGGCAAAAGCTGGTGGGTAGACAGTACAACCATCAATAAAATGTGTGAAAACGCCTTCCGCAGAGCCCATACGTTAATCGGCGAAACCGCACCCGAATTGGAGCTGAAAGACATCAAAGGAAACTGGGTAAACACAGAAAAAATCCGCGGTCAATATGTAATCTTCATTTTCTGGGATCCTACTTGCGGACATTGCAAAGAGGTAATGCCAAAATTGGCCAAAATACTCGCCGACAACAAAGACAAAGGATGGAAAGTAGTTGCCTTAACCAGCGGCGATAAAAAGAAGGAATGGGAGGAGTATTATAATTCTCACCCTGAAACCCAGACTTTCACGCATCTGATTCGTGGCGAGGTTCAAAGTCAGAAATACGCCGACAATCTATATAGCTATTATGTAATTGCCTCCCCAACGATTTTCGTAATGGATGCCAATCGCAAGATTGTGGCTAACCGTGTAGACGTGGACAAAATGGTAGATTTTCTTGCTCATCTCGATTCAGAGAAAGAGAAAAAGTAATTACCAAATCCGATCAGCGGGGCGATGAAAAATTCGCTTGGCGTCTCTATACATCGTGCTTGGAAAGCAGGTAAACCCGATAAAATAAATGGGGCCTGTAAAATTCTGACCTCCGCGAAAAAGAGCAACCCGTGAACCCACACCCGCGCTAACACCAAAATAGCGAAGGAATCGGACCGAACCATTTACGCCAAATTCAAGGGGCATCATGAATCGCGTTTGTTGAGGCCGGCTGTCGGAAAATCGTAAAATTCGATACCCCGCTCCCACTTGACCAAATCCTGTCACCCCAAAACGATGGGTACGATACAATTCATATTCAAACGTGCTACTTATGTAAGAGAACTTATAGGAATCGTAGTTTTTGCCGTTGATTTGCTTGTAATCTGAGTAATAATATCCGGTGTAGGCCGCCATTTTATCCCAAAGGATTCCATAGCGATATCCGCTGATTGTAACTGCTTCACCGGAAATGGTAGAAATTTTTGAATCAAACCATAGGGAATACGAGGGTGTTTCATTCAACGACAATCGAATACTGTCTTTGGGATTCCAAGGAAATGAATCATTTTGCGCATGAGCATCGTCCACCCAAAATATGGCTATCAATAAACCCAAGAGACGATAAAATGCGCGCATCAACCACAAAGGTCGTACTTCATTCCTAATCCTTGTCCACAGAAATCCCCGCTGTACTATCGATAATTCGCTGTAAACGATGGATATTTGATGCATGAAGTCGCATTTCTTTGCAATTATGTTATTGAGCCTTTCCTGCTTAAAAGGCCAGAATTCATCCACAACAATCGAGGCACCCAATGAAACACCGGTTACCAAAGAAGAACATTTGCTAAACGACGTGCACCGATTTTATCCGAAGGCCGGCGACTGGAGTACCGAAGCCACGTTGTTATTACAAACAGGAAATTCGGCTATCCGGATTGGCATTGAAGAGATCAAATTCAGAAAATTTATCCAAAATCAATTTGTTTTACGCACCCGAGTGATGGCAACACAGAGCAAGGAAGTCACGATCATCAACCAAGGTTCTGGTTTGATGGAGCGCAGCATTACAGAGTTCGTAGGCCTTATTGCTCCGGGATTCGAAAAACACCAAGCGATGAATGGCAAACATACGCACCGCCTTTCTCCCTATTGGGGCGTTGAATTACCCATTGGAAAACGCAACTACGAATACAACATCACAAATTCTAAAGATGGTCAGAATTATTATACCGGTGGCACATTTAACAATAAAGTAACAAAAGCCAGTACTATTGGAATAAATCTTCTCTATGGCATCGATTTTTATGTGGCCAAAGGTGTATTTATTGGCACAGAAATCGGATATGGGTTTATGCATCAAAAGTACGGAAATAGTAACATTACGACCTCCGACGGCACCTTCAGCGACACGCGCAGCATCCCCATGGGAAGCAACAGTCAGCTCAATTTGAATTTCAATTCGGGAATACGATTTGGTATCGTTTTTTAGTCAATTCACTCATTCTCTTTGTTAAAGAAATCAGACATTTAAAGTAATCTTGAACTCAGACAAATAAATTTCACCTAATTTTGTGCCATGGCAACGAAACCCATAGGATTTACAAACAACGGCAATGATTTTTTCAATGAACTTAGGACTCAAGTTGACGAGTACTTCACTTCAAGAAAACTTTCAAAGAACGGCGACATCCGCTTGTGGATCAAGACCGCATTCGCTCTTATCACTACACCAATACTCTTAATTCTTGCATTAAATATTCCAGCAGTGGGCATTCCTATGCCGATGTGGGGCAGCGTTATTTTGTTTGTCTTGATCGGCCAAATGCACACATTCACTGGATTTAATGTTATGCATGATGCCTGTCATGGCGCATTTTCATCTAAAGGTTGGGTAAACAAATTGTTCGGCAACTCATTGAGCCTAATGGGAAGTCATGCCTTTATCTGGAAATTCAAACACAACACCTTGCATCACACTTGGACCAACGTAGACGGATTAGACGATGATATCGCCAAAGCACCTATCCTTCGCCATTGTGAATCACAGCCTTTCAAACCCTACCATAAGAACCAACATTTGTATATGTTCTTTTTGTATGGCATTTCGATCATTTTTTGGATGTACGCCAACGACTTTATGAAGTATTTCAACAAAGCGGTGAATGAGCAGCCGATGCCAAAAATGAGTTTGAGCGAGCACCTGATTTTCTGGTCAGCCAAAATTGTTTACACTGCTTTGTATGTTGTTGCACCACTCTATTTCTTGGGTATTGGATATGGATTCTTGTGCTATATGATGATGCAAATTTCTATGGGCATTGTATTGAGCTTGGTATTCCAGTTGGCCCACGCGGTTGAAGACTTACACTTTGAAGATGCAACTCAGTATGATATCCCTACCGAGCGTCTTCCAAATGAATGGGCAGTTCACCAGGTGATGACAACCAACAACTTTGCAACCAAATCTCCTTTTGCGACATGGTTCATGGGTGGATTGAATTTCCAAACAGAACATCACTTATTTCCTAACATAAGCCACGTGCACTACCCCGAAATGAACAAGATTCTGGTGCCATTGTGTGAGAAATACAATGTTAAATATAATGAGATGCCAACCTTCGCATATGCTGTCGGTTCGCACATCAGATACATGAAATCTTTAGGTGTAGCGGCTTAATCAGTAATAATTATACATTTTACTGATAAAAAAGTTGTTTTTACAAAAAAGGGACTTATCTTTCCCGCTCAATTTTATAATAAAAATACTAATTATCAATTCATGAAAACAGGTTCTGTTAAATTCTTCAACCACAGCAAAGGCTATGGTTTCATCATCGACAACGAAGACGGTCAAGAGTATTTCGTACACGTAACCGGTTTGAAAGACGAAATTCGCGAAGGCGATACCGTTAATTTCGAACTGAAAGACGGTAAGAAAGGTTTAAATGCAGTAAACGTAAGTAACGCAGGATAATCAATCATCTTCATTTCTTTAAAGGGCCTCGTCTACGACGAGGCCCTTTTTTTTTGACCCAATATCAAGAAAAAGACTCACAAACGCTCTTAGCCCTTCAACGGGCAACATTGACTACATGGCCGAGATATAGATTACTCAAAATCCAATCGCCAAACCAATGCCGGCGGCATGTTTCGATAAGGGGCCGGACGCATGAGTCTCATGCCCCGAGGTCCTGTAGATTCTAGACTTCTATCTTTCCAATCCAACTCTTTGGGCAACTTCAATATTTGATCGCCCAACACCGACAATCGCTCTGGTTTTGCTCCGTAACCCAACAACTGAGCCCGGCAACCCGAAACGGCCTTTGATGCAACATCCGCTGGCAAAGACAAATCCCTGCGCTCACTCCATACCTTGGCCAACACGCTCAAATCCAAATTCACCGCTTTACCTAAGTCGATGTCACCCATCAAAATCGCATATACGACCCACTTTCCATTCTCCAATTTCGATGTAAACATCCACTCTTGGGCTTTACGCGTCCATTGTCCATAGGGTTCAATCGGCTCCGTACCATAAATAGCCTCGCCATTCACCTTCATCCAAGCCCCTATCTCCTCCAAACGGGCATAGGCCGCCGAATCCCATTCACCCGTTTCACTCGGCGCGATATTCAACAAATAATTCCCGCCACGAGAAACGATCAAACATAAATTGCGAATGATCTCGTCAATGGGCTTATACTGCTCATTCTTCACATAGCTCCAACTCCCGCCCATCGTCATACAGGTCTCCCAAGGATAACTCAGTGGCTTCTGGGGTATCTGCTGCTCTGGAGTAAGATAATTCTGATTCGGACCCTCCACCGCGCGATCCACCACAATCAACCCCGGCTGATACCCACGCGCCATCTTCGCGATTTCATCCATTTTGATATCTTGGTTGATGACCTTTCCTTTCCACAATCCCGACCCCGACGATGCTGGCTGCACCTGTCCGCCGTCCAACCACAACAAATCCATCTTGCCATAATCACGCACCAACTCTTCAATTTGATGGGTCGTAAACTGCCTAAACTTGTTCCACTTCTCCGGATACTTCTCTAAATCGTAATTCGGATTGCGGTCCATCGGCGGGAAATACGGATCCCAATAATACGGACTGTGCCAATCGGGCTTAGAAAAATACGCACCCACCCAAAGTCCTTCCTTGCGAAAGGCATCAAACACTTCCTTGGCGATATTGGCCCTGGGATTTGTATGAAACGGGGTATTGGGCGAGGTAATCTTGTAATCACTGTACTTGGTATCGAACATGGCAAATCCATCGTGATGCTTGGTGGTAAAAACCATGTATTTCATACCAGCGGAGCGGGCCGCGGAGGCCCATTTCTCTGGATTAAATTTCACCGGATTGAACGTATACTGCAAGCCCTCATACGCCTTCTTGTACTCAAAATAATTCGGGGCATACGGCCCGCGACGCTCGCACCACGGTTCGTCTTCCGGACAAATACTCCAACTCTCCACGATCCCCCATTGAGAATACGGTCCCCAATGCATAAGCAATCCAAACTTAAAATCGCCCCATTGCTCCAACTTATTCTGCACCAACGTATCCGTGGGCGGATAGTACTTCTGCAAATGATGCTCCTGTGCCAAAACGGCGCTGCTCATCGAACAGCAAAACAGAAGAACCCCTAGTTTAAATCCCTTCAGCTTAGCTGTCTGAAAACCTATATTTCTCATTTGATTTTTCACCTTTATTCAATTTTTCTTTAATGAAATCCCCACCGATTAATGAAATCCCCCCGCGCCACGATACAACGAAAGCGGGCCTTTCAACTTCAACTTCAACACGGTAACATCTGAATCTAATGCATCCACCGGCACCTCCATAAACACCGTACCCGGCACCGAACTCCAGGAGATTTTACCCACGACTTTGGGCCTCAATTTGCCTTCAACACCCAACACTTCCGCTGATAAAATCTCATTCCTCAACCCCTTTACCATCACCGAACACGTCAAACCAGAACTGCCATCCAATTCGATATGATCATCTCCCACTTTGCCCAACACTTCGTTTATAGCCTCCTCCAATTCTTCCTCATTGATGTATTTATCGTCTTTGCCAATCCCTTGTACCTGCGTTAAAAACAAATACAAAATCGTAGAATCCTTGCTAATCGTGCTTGGTCCATAGAAATGTCCCGCTGGCAACCCCGCCAAACTACCATAAATGGCTTCGGCGTGCTTGCTCGTCCAACGACCCAAATCTTTTAGCAATCGGGTTTGTTCCCAAGTAATCGTGCCATCGGCCTTGGGCCCGATATCCAACAACAAATTACCGCCCATCCCCAAACACTCCGAAAAAATGCGAATCACCTCGTTCGAAGTCTTCATCAATGTATCGTTCGGACGCCATCCCCAATTGTCGTTGCTCGTCATACATAACTCCCACAAAGTGCCGTGCCCTTTCCCATCCAATCCAACGAGAGTGGGTCTTTCAATGGGCATATTCTGTTCCGGCGTGGCATAATCACCGTAACCCTGCAACCGTCCGTTCATGATGGCATTGGGGTTAGCCGCCAATATATCCCGACGGATCTTTGGCGCGTTCCACTCCTCATTGCTATGCTCCCAGTCCCCGTCAAACCAAAACAAATCGGGGTGAAACTGTGTACTCAACTCGCCAATCTGACCGTGCATAAATTGTAGAAATCGCTGCCATCGCATCGGATCCTCGGCCAGCTTGTACCTCCCCTGATCATTGTACAAACCGGGATAATCGTTGTGCGACCAATCCAAAAGCGAATAATACGCGCCAAACTTAAGACCTTGTTCCCGCAGGGCGGAAGCAAAAGGAGCAATCACATCGCGTTTGGCCGGGGATTGTGCGACAACACTCAAAGGCAATTTCGCATTCCACAAAGCAGGTTTTTGCATTTTCATAGGATCCTTTGCACTCAAACTCCAAGGCGTGTTTGGGGTGAGCTGCTTGGTATCCCACAGGGCAACGCCATCGTGATGCTGGGTCGTAATCACCGCATATTGCGCACCGCTCTCTTTAATCAATGTCGCCCACGCTTTAGGGTCATATTTTTCCGCACCGAAGCCTTTCAGCTGACCCATATAATAGGGATAGGTGGTATTTCTACTATGAAAACTCCAACTTTCCGATGTCCCTTCCACCGCGTAAATCCCCCAGTGAATAAAGATTCCCAACTTGGCATCGGCGAACCACTGCATTTTTGGGGCGATACTATCAGCACTGAACCCTTTCGCCATCAAACCGCCACCGCCAAAAAATCCCTGCACCAACCCCATCAAACCCACCAAAAAAACCACCGAATGCCGTATTCTTTTCATATTTTGCAGGCAATTTAACACGGAAAAAGGATATGCGAAAAGTTTTGGTCTCAGGATGTTTTGATATGATGCATAGCGGACACATCGCCTTTTTGAAAACCGCGGCCGATTTTGGTCAAGTTTTCGCCTGTATCGGCAGCGATGAAACCGTATTTTCGCTCAAAGGCCGATACCCAATCATCAACCAATCCGAGCGTGCTTTTTGCCTCGATGCGTTAGATTCTGTTTTTCAAGCCCGTGTAAGTCGCGGATCCGGACACCTCGATTTTTTACCCGAATTGCTGGATATAAAACCCGATATTTTTGTCGTGAATACCGATGGCGACTCCCTCGAAAAACAATCGCTCATGGCCCAACATGGCATCGAATACATTGTTTTGGATCGCATCCCCGCGGAAAATTTGCCCCCCAGAAGCACGACGGCGTTGCGCACGATTTGCGACATCCCTTATCGACTTGATTTGGCAGGGGGATGGCTCGATCAACCGTTTGTGAATGCGTTGGCTAGTGGACCGGTGATCACCATATCCGTGGAACCAACACACGATTTCAACAACCGCAGTGGAATGTCGTCTAGTACCCGTAAAGCCGCCATAGAACTTTGGAAAACGCAGATCCCCGATGGAAATCGCGAGTTATTGGCTAAGACCTTGTTCTGTTTTGAAAATCCTCCTGGCACCAAAGATGTGGCGGGTTCACAGGATGCCATTGGCGTGGTATTTCCTGGGCTAAATTGCATAAAATATGGCGAGCCCGGCAGTTATTGGCCCAGTAGAATCGAAACGATTTTAAACGATGATGTTTTGGCGTTCCTTGAATCCCGATTGTGGTTATTACCTCTCGGCGAGCGTGAAGCGGGGTATTCGGTTTTGGAGAACACCCGCATCGAAACGGCTGCAGCGGCGGCCCTAGCCGCCGCTGCAGCAACCCTATTCCTCGCAGCGACAAATAAAGACGCCCGTGGAGTTGGGAAAGCAATGACCTCATCCTTTGAAGCCCAGATTCAGATGTTCCCGAACATGACCACCAGCAGCATTCAAAATACCATCCAACAGTGTTATTCAGAATCACCCACAATCTTCGGACATAAACTTTCCGGTGCCGGCGGCGGTGGCTACCTCGTCCTCTTTTCGGAGCATCCCATCGACAATACCCTGCAAATAAAAATTCGGCGCGCGGCAAATTGAGTCACCGCATACAATTCCTCACAAAAAATCCAATCCAATAACTCTCCACGATGCGCTATATCTACTCCCTCTTTTTCCTCTGGGCCATCGCCCATAACCTCAACCCCCTGCTGATTCCGCATCTGAAAAAAGTTTGCGAACTATCCGACCTACAATCGGCGCTTGTGGATTCTGCCTTCTACATCGGATACTTTATCATGGCACTTCCGGCCGGCGCCTATATCAAACGATACGGCTACACCAAAGCAATCACTGTGGGTTTGATGCTATTTGGTGTTGGCGCGTTAATGGTCGGTGCCTTTGGCTCCCAGCAACAATTCTACGCCGCACTTGCCGGTTTATTTACGATGGCAGCCGGTCTCACATTCCTTGAAACAGCCGCGAATCCTTTGGTAACGCTTTTAGGGAAACCCGAAACAGCCACCACCCGCCTCAATCTGGCGCAATCATTCAATGGCCTCGGTGCCGTGATTTCCGTCTTTGTGGGTGGGATGATTCTATTTCCAAATTCAACCACCGATATCGCCTCAAATGCCATTGCTGTAACACCAGACGAAATTGCTGACACACTCTCGATACAAGCCGAAAAGCTCATCAAACCCTATTTCTTCATCGCGATAATTACCGTTTCACTGGGCAGAGCTTTTTGGCGAGGCTGGATCAAATTGCCAGAAATCCCATCGAGCCAAAATACAGAATCGCAAGACAATCCAAAATCGAGCAACTTCCTAAACCCCACCGAACCTTACCTCCAACCCAATCTCTCCTTGGTGCAGCAAATTCGCAGTTTACTCACCGCGCCCAACTACAACCTCGGCTTATTGGCTCAATTTTGCTACGTGGGTGCGCAAGTGGGCGTGGGAAGTTTCTTTATTCGATACGCCACAACCCACAGCCATATCCAAGAATCCGTTGCAGCCACTGCGCTCTCGGCAGGTTTATTGCTTTTCATGACCGGCCGATTCCTGGGTACTTTTTTGATGCGATTTATTCCGGCAGCCAAACTCCTATTGATTTATGCAAGCATTTGCATCGTTTTATGCTTATTTGTGTCGCTCAACGCCAGCGCAGCAGGTATGTGGATCCTCATTCTATTGCAATTTTTCATGAGTATCATGTTCCCCAGCATTTTTAGTTTGTCGTTGGGCCAACTCAAACAATCCCCACCCATGGCCTCATCGTTGCTAATCATGAGCATCGTGGGCGGCGCCATTTTTCCTCTAGCGATGGGATTTCTATCGGATCAATCTAGCATCCAATACGCCTACCTCGTCCCAGCCCTTTGCTTCGTTGCCGTTGCGATTTTCGCAAAAAGAATTTCAGCATTGGCGAATTCTGCAACAACATTGTAATTAAAAAACGAACCGCCCACAACGATGAAGCAATTTGCACTCGCCCTCGACCTAAAAAACGACCCTCATCTGATTGCCGAATACGAAGCGCATCACCAGGCTGTTTGGCCAGAAATACTGGCGAGTATAAAGGCGTCAGGTATTCTGGATTGCAGTATTTATCGCATCGAAAACCGACTCACCATGGTATTGAGCACAACGGACGAATTTGACTTTAATCAGAAGGCCATCGACGATAAAAACAACCCAAAAGTACGAGAATGGGAAACATTAATGTGGAAATACCAAGAAGCGCTACCCACCGCCAAACCCGGAGAAAAATGGAAACTAATGAAGTTGATTTTTCAACTTTCCAATGTATAATAGCGCAAACAACATGGTAAGCCCAATCATTATATACGAGGAAAAAATCGGGATATCGCCGGCCTTACCCAACGTAAAAAAAAGGAAACCCCAAAGGAAGATTCTAAAGCCCTCCTGACAAAAATATATCCCTAAATATTTATGCCAACGGACACTGGCGCTGAGAATCCCCCAGCAAATAAAAATGGCACAGGTGGATTTTAGAGACATATCCCAACCCTTCGACCAAAAAATCATATAGAACAGGCCCAAGGCACACAAAATAATCTGCGCCAAGACATAGTTTTTTTGATCATCAATGGGTTGAAATTGCTTCGCTGGTATCTTGGTCTTTCCCACCATATAATCTGGAACATCCTTTGGCTTGCTAAAGAAAAAGGCAAATACATCTTCAATCCGTTGACCCAACTTTAATGGCAGCATCAACTGTCTAAACCCATATGTATGCGCCGCCAAAATGGTCATATTTCCTGTTTGATCGGTAATGCCATATTTCACAACTTCAGTTTCCGGCTCGTAAGTTCCAAAAAGACGATCCCAAATCACAAACATCCCCCCATAGTTCTTGTCGAGATAGCGATCATTCACTCCATGATGGACCCTGTGTGTACTCGGCGTGACAAGGACTTTCTCAATGAACCCTAGCTTAGGCACCACTTGGGTATGCAATAGGAGTTGATACAAGGCATGGCCTACTAAAACCAGCACAATCACGTCGGCAGAAAATCCCAAAATAGGAAGGGCAATCCAAAAGCACGTCCTAACGATATACTGAAAAATTGAAATCCGAAAACCCACGGAAATATTGTAATGCTCACTTTGATGATGCAAACTATGAACGGCCCACAAAAACCTCACTTCATGTCCAAGCCTATGATACCAATACCAAACAAAATCTGTAACCAATAAACATAAAATTACACCCAACCATCCCTGGGGCATTGCAAAAATCCCAAATCGATTGCCAATGGCCGACCAAATCACATATTGCGCACCATCAAAAAACAAACTAAACAATCGATCACTCATGCCACAGCTCACATTTGTTATCGTATCAGCCACGTTGTATAAAGAGATTTTTTGTTTTCGCTGCATCCATATTTCAGCCATCAAAATACAAATTATACCCAAAAACCCGGTATACATAAACAAACTATACAAATCAAATTTCATCTCAGTTGTTATAAAATCCTGAGATTCGAAATTGTAACTTATTACAGGGCAATCATTACGGAAAAACGCAACTGCGCCATAGTTTTTTACGGAAAATCGCAACACAATCCCCAACTAAGGCAGATAAAGCCTTAATCCAATTGCTGATCTAGTATATAAATCATTGCCGCAACTGCGGCCGCACCCAAGTGTAATTCCCTCTTATTGACATTTTCAAACACGTCAGTTTCGGCGTGATGCACATCAAAGTAGCGCTGAGAATCCGGGATAAAACTTACGAATGCGGTGTTGGGGTTGACCTTTTTCAGTGGACCAATATCCGCTCCACCCCCGCCTTTTTCAATCGTACCAATCCCATAGGCATCCAATAGTTTTTGATACATTTTCACCCCCGGCATAATCGCAGAATCCACCCCAAAACCCCTTGGAACAAATCCACCGCGGTCGCTTTCTAAAGCTGCAATATGATTTTCGCCTCTCTCCGCGGCCAATCGCGCATATTCGGTGCCACCCCTCAACCCATTCTCCTCGTTGATCCAAAATACGCATCGCAAAGTATGACGTGGCGTATAGCCCAAAGCCTTCAGCAATCGCAGCGCTTCAAAGGCATGCATGCAACCTGCCCCATCGTCGTGTGCCCCTTCGCCCTCATCCCAACTATCAAAATGGCCGCCAAAATCGATGATTTTGTCAGGATACTGTGAACCCACCGAACTCGCAATCACATTGGCACTCAATCGATCCGGCAGCGTTCTACAATTCAACTCAATTTCAACACGATGATTTGGGTCGATCGCGCAAATATCCTCCAACAAATCCGCCACCGCTGTCGCCACCGCAATCATCGGAATTTTGGTCACCGAGTCCTCGTAGTGTGTCACCCCAGTATGCGGATGCAAATCACATCGATTGCTCATACTTCTCACCAAAACCGCCAAGGCACCATATTTTGAGCAAGGAACTGCGCCATTGACACGCTGACTTACGCAACCACCATAGGCCTGAAAGGTATTCAACAGTGTTTCATCAAACGCCCGATTTAGCAATACGATTTTACCGCGCAATAGCCCCGCTTTCCCCAAACTATCCAACGCACGATTGCTATTCACCACAATTACGGTCCCCGCAACATGTCCGCCCACAGAACCACCCAAGGCACAAGCGTTTAAGGGATAAAATTTCTGGGGTTTGGGATTGGCTTCAACAAAGGCCTCACAATTATAATCGTCGCTGGACTTGCCCGACTTCAGATGATTCGTTAGCACTTTTGAATACAATTTCACCGATTCGATTTCTCCTCTTTCCCATCGAGGCACCATCACAGGCTGGGTAAATACAGTATCAAATTGATAGGATTTTAACATCGAAACAGCCCATACAATTCCTCTTTCGGCATTGTCAGAACCACTCAATCTGGAACCCACACCTTTACACAACTCCCCCAACCGCTTGTATGCATGTCCGTCCGTAAGCGCCAAATCAAACAAGGCCTTGAACATTATACTGTCGTCCTTGGCCCGCATACGCTCAGCAATATCAGCCGGTTGCGCAGAAATCGACAAGCAATTGACACAACCAAAAAGAAAAATCATTGCTACTTTTAACCCTAACCTTTTCATTGCGTCCAAATTACTCAAAAACTTCCATTTACCTTTGAATAGTAAAATTCCCAAAGTAAAAATCAATCAGACAGTCAATCACCACCAAAATCACTCCAATGAAAAACACATCACTCAACAAGAAAAGTTTGTTATTGCTTGTTTTAGTATTTTTATCAAGTCGATTTGCCACAGCACAGACCTCATATTTCCCGCCACTCACCGGCAACTGGGAAACCATTACACCGAGCAGCCTCGGTTGGTGTAACGAGAATATCGATAGCTTATACAACTACCTCAATCAAAAAAACACAAAGGCCTTCATCGTATTGAAAGACGGAAAGATTGTCCTTGAGAAATATTTCGGAAATTTTACGCAAGACAGTATCTGGTATTGGGCATCAGCGGGTAAAACACTTACCGCATTTAGCATCGGACTGGCGCAGCAAGATGGGTTATTAAAAATCCAAGAATCAAGCAACAAGTATTTGGGAAAGGGCTGGAGCTCTTTAACATCAGCTCAGGAAGATAGCGTTACCATTAGACATCACTTAACGATGACAACAGGGCTCAACGATGCTGGGGCTGATCCAGACTGCACCCTTGCATCGTGCTTAACCTTCAAAGCAAACGCTGGCACCCGTTGGGCCTATCATAACGCACCTTACACACTACTTGACAAGGTTATCGAAAGCGCAACAGGTGGTAATTTAAATAGTTATATCACCAAGAAATTCACTACAAAAATTGGGATGAAAGGATTATTTGTAAAATCCGGTTACTTAAACGTTTATTTTTCCAATGCGCGCACCATGGCAAGATTTGGGTTACTCCTATTAAACAAGGGAGTTTGGGACGGCACAACAATTCTTTCAGACACGCAGTTTTTTAAACAACAAACCAATAGTAGTCAAACCATCAATCCAAGTTATGGCTATTTGACGTGGCTCAATGGCAAATCCTCGTTTATGGCACCTGGATTTCAACTAAAATTCAATGGCAGTCTGAACCCCGATGGGCCAAACGATATGTATTGCGCATGGGGAAAAAACGGACAATATATTGATGTAGTACCAAGTCAGAAATTGGTTTTGATTCGAATGGGTAACGCACCAGGTGGCAGCGGATCAGCATCGATGGCCGTTGGATTCAATAATGAAATTTGGCAATACATGAACCGATTGCCCTGTAAAAATAACACGGTAAATTTTGAAAATCCCCCTTTCTCGATTGGCCCAAACCCTGTAAAAGTTGGTTCGAACATCAATATAACTGCCGGGAATAATCCATTGAATTCTACCGTAAAAAATGGCACTGTGTCTATCGCCGACAATCTAGGTCGGATCGTCATCGAAACCCCATTCAACCCCTCAGAGTACTTCACTTTGCCCATCAACATCAAACCAGGAATCTATTTCATACGCATTTCAAGTAACTCTCATCAGGGCCGGAGTCAGCGCTTGCTGGTCATCGACTAACTGACAGAATAGAAATACTAATTCAAATAAAAATTACCAAATTCCATAATTAAAGGCGTTTAATCATCACCGAGATGTAAATCTCCAAGAAATTGCGAATCAAGGGACTGCAATTTTTTGCACATTAGTTTGAATACCCAATTTTTTTCGTAACATTTGAAATCTAAGAATAAATCTATGAAAAAAATATTACCCGTTATTGCATTTTTATTTTCAACATCCACAGCCTTTGCTCAGATGGTGGCATTGAATTTTGATGGCGTGAACGACCAAGTAGTAGTTAGCGGAACCTCATCACTGAGTCCTACACAAATCACACTAGAAACGTGGATGTACGCCAAGAGTTTCAGCTCTAGCCCTTGCGCGGATTGTGCCCCAATAATATGGCATCAAGGAAAAGGATACAGATTTGGAACTGGAAGTGGCGCCGGCGTAGATGTTCAATTCTTTGATGGAAGCTCAACCACAACCCTTAAGAGCTCGATGACCCTATCAACCAATGCTTGGCATCACTTGGCCGTAACCTATGATAGTGCAATGATCAAAATGTATATCGACGGTTCGCTTACCGATTCAGTGGCTGCAACATTCGCTTTAAGCTACTCATCAAAAGGCGCCGATGTGTGGATTGTAGACCCTGCAACAGGATACGGCGGCACCTTAGAAGAAACCCGCATTTGGAATTATGCCAGAAATTTCAAGGAAATCCGTGAAGGGATGTTCAAGACATACAAAAGCGGAACAGCTGGTTTGATGCTTCAATTAAGTTACGACGATGGTGCTCCCTACAAAAACAATACAAGTATCACAACACTTAAAGACGGATCTGGCAACAGCAACAAATCAACCCTTGCCAATCTCCGCTTACAAGATTCAACATCCAATTTCGTTTTAGGTCGTTCCTACTGCGATACCGTGGCTTATGCAAAATTTAGCGTCACCCGATGTTCCAAATACCTTCTGCCTTCAAAGAAAAAGACAATTATCAAATCAGGAACATATCAAGACACCATCAAATCATGGAGAGGCTGCGATTCTGTGATGACAATCAAGTTAACCATCAATCAGCCCACAAGTTCAGGAATAAAAGTGAGCGCTTGCGATTCGTTCGTCAACCCCAACAATGGCGTTGTATATCGGAAATCAGGCACCTACAAGGCCACGATTTCTAACAAAGCCGGATGTGATAGTTCAATCGCCTATTTCGTGACTATCGGATATAAAGATACCAACTTCATCTATTATAATGAATGTCTGCAAGCAACCTTAACCAATGGCACCAAAGTAACCCAAAGCGGTACTTATGTAGATAAATTCAAAACCTATTTGGGTTGCGATAGTTTTGACTACCACATCGTTAATATCACCAAGTCGAGCACTGCAAAACGCACACTCAAACTCTGTAAATTCATCGTTTGCCCAACAAATAGTAGCTTGGTCTTCAAAAAACCGGGCGTCTATTATGATACCATCAAAAACGTTGCTGGTTGCGATAGTGCCATCGAATACACCGTGGTAAGCGCGTCAACGTATGGAACTATTTCCCCCATTGCATGCAATAGTTACAAAAGTCCATCCGGCAATTATACATATACCGCATCTGGAACCTATTACGATACCCTCTTTAGTCTAAACAAAGCAGGCTGCGATAGTTTTATCACAATCAATTTGAAAATGTCTACCGCAACCAAACTATCATTATCACCCGTTGCTTGTAGAAGCTACAAAGTTCCGTCAGGCGTTCAGGTAATCACAACGAGTAAAACCGTAAAAGACTACATCAAAGGCTATAAGGGCTGCGATAGTATCGAATACACCATTAATGTCACCATTAATAATGCCAACGTTGGTACAACAAGAAGTGTAAATACCCTATCGGCAACTACAACCAATTCCGCAGCGACATTCCAATGGTTGGATTGCAATAATGGCATGGCGAAAATTGCTGGGGCAACAAACAAAGATTTCACACCGGCTCAAGACGGAAAATTCGCAATCTCAGTGACTGAAAATAGCTGCACCGACACTTCAGCCTGTGTCACATTCGCGGTTAACGGATTGAAAGAAATTCCTGCTAATCTGCTAAAGTTGACACCCAACCCAAGCAGCGGCGCTTTTGTTCTCAATTGCCTATCTCCCTTGCATGATGTCAATATCTCTTTGGTCAACATTCAAGGCCAAATCGGACAGACCTGGTCGATCCGTGAACTCAAACAACAAGAGTTCAACGTCCAAGTATCCGCCGGTGTTTGGTATTTGAAAATCTCAGCAAAAGAAGGTCAGCAGGTGATACCTGTGATTTTTGAGTAATTAGCGAATTACTGCATTGCCTATTTCCCGCCCAAACAAAACATAGTGTTTCGGGAATTATTCAACTTATTCGTTGAACGACGGATATTTCAATAATTATTAATGCGTCAATGATTGTTTTTTAATAATTCATACGAGATTTATCTTGTCGATTCACTAAGTTATTCACATAATTACAGCCTTTATGACTATTTTGTGGATAATAAATGATAATCGTCATAAAATCTATTGATTTTGACTAAAGTATTGATTTAATTGTACTTGCTAATCAATATACATATGAAAAAAATTTACCAAACACTACTTGATTTCCCAGGAATGGTTAATCAGAAAATCATGAATGCAGAATTAAACACTGCTGTATCAAACTTTGACACGCAGGGGGGAATTCGTTCTTACACTGCATCAATTTATCAACTCCTTTCTCTTTTGGTTTTATTATCTATGGAGATTGCCATCATCATGGGCGCAATGGACTTTATGGGATCCGATGCCTCTGGCTTAGCCAAAGCGGGCAGTATGCTAACCACAGTATTAATGATGTATTCCGCATTCCCTATTGCACACATCATCCGTTCTCGCGGCGAGAGTCTTGGCGCATCACACAACGGAATGGTAGGATTCATGTTTAAGGATTTCGTAACCACCAACTTGTTGATGTTGGGAGAAATTGCAGCAGTAAGCGGATTCATTTGCGCCACTTGCTTCAGTTTATCTTTCCTTTTCGATAGCGACCTATATTGTGTTTGCATGAATTCATCAATGCTTGGCGTTGTTGGTTGGGTGACCTCATTGCCTATGGATGGATTGAACGCTCTATTGGCTGCCTTGCGCTTGGATTACTTAAGTGGTGTAATTGCCAATGTTACTGCTTTCAGATTGGATGAAGGAGCAACATTCAATGGCGATATGCTTTGGAACCGCCACGATTTATTATTGGTAGGTGGTGCTTACGTTAATGTGATGCTTGGATTGGCTGTAGTGTATGTAAACCTTGCCATCTACAATTACATGTTTGGATTGGTTGATTCTTTGAGCAAGTGGATACAAAGCCCAACCTTACCTGTATCAATGAAAAATAAGTGATTTTGATCTAATTAATCAAACAGCATTAATCAATAAGTTCTTTAATCATTGCAATGGAGAGGGCGGCAGAAATGCCGCCCTCTCCGTTTTTATCAGACCCAAAAAACTTCTCCGCACCCAAAAATAGCAGGCCCAATATTTCCGCTTCTTCACCCTTTTTGTGGATTTCTTTTGTCGCGTAGGCGTATGAAAATTGCTTCCAAATCGACGTATCTTGAATGGCTATGTCTGATAATTTTCTTAACAATCCAACCCCAACCCACTCGGAGAGCCCGAACCAACTCCTTGAAACGTTAGAATTAATCTGTGATCTCCTACTAGAAGCACCCGTCAAAAATCTAGCCCTGCCACAACTCTCACCCCTGATCGAATTCAGTAAACAAATCAACCTAAATGTGCTCGAAACAGCAATCCTAGCACTGGTCCATTCCGCCGATCCCGATTACGAAGAAGTTACCGAGAAATTCCTCATCAAAAAACTGCGCCACTTCTTCAATAACAAAAGAAGTCCCATTCAACAAGCCATCCACAACCTCGGAGAAAACAAAATCCTAATGAGAGAGCGGGATAGCAGCAACGACATCTACCTCCATCCTCGGTATAAAAAAGCACTTAACTCCGGCGATTTGAGCACAATAAAAGCACTGCAACCCAAAGGCATCGTACCGTTTCTGCGGAATTTTCTTGACCATGTGCTGTCGACCCGACATTACCATCCCTTTGGCATGATGACATCTCCGTTTGATTCAGATCCAATGGCACAGCTCAATATCGAACAGAATAACAATCTCGTCTGCATCAAATATCTTAAAAAACATATCGAAACTGTCCCTTGTCCTGATATCGCAATATTGCTATATATCGCTGTATTGTCGAAGAGAGTTGTCGTTGACGAAGCCATCAGCCTAAATGACTTTTTTGAACTACTAGAGCGACCTCATTGGGAAGTGAAAGCCTTTAAAAAAGCACAAATTCTGAATGAAAATTGGCATCCAATTCAAATGCGATATTTTGAAATCGTGGGAAAAGACCTCATGGACGATGATATCGAAATTGCAATGACCGAAGAAGGGATCCAAGCGCTTTTGCCAGAGTTGAGTGCCGACATACTTGAGAGTCTTCTCGAGGCCAAACAAATCACAGTTCCACATCGCGCGCCGGAGAAAATTGCGCCCATCAAATTGCTGTTCGATCAGCCCACACAACTGCAGCTCAAGCCCATACAGCGCATGCTTCAGCCCCAAATCCGCGCCAAAATCAACGAAACCTTTCACACCCAAAACAAAGGCATTTCCATCCTCCTTTACGGATACCCAGGAACCGGAAAAACGGAATTCTGCTTGCAACTCGCCAAATCGCATAACCTACCCATCATGGAGGTCAACGTAGCCCAAATCCAAAATAAATGGGTTGGCGAATCAGAAAAAAACGCCCGCAATGTCTTCAAACAATATCGCAAACTGCGCAAGCAATCGCAAAGAGAATGCATCCTGCTGTTCAATGAGGCCGACGCACTATTTAGCAAACGCGTAGATGTAAGCACCAGCGTAGACTCCATGAACAACGCCCTCAAAAATATCTTTTTGGAAGAAATGGAAAATATGGAAGGAATCATCCTCGCCACAACCAACCTCACCGGGAACCTCGATGCCGCCTTTGAACGTCGTTTCCTCTATAAAGTGGGCTTTGCCAAACCCGACACCCAAACTTGCGCCCTCGTCTGGAAGAATTATTTCCTCCGCATCCCCATGGAACAGGCCACCCAACTCGCCAAGCGATTTGATTTTTCACCCGGTGAAATTTGTAATGTGAGACGCAAATACGATATCGAAAAAATCCTTGGCAACACCCAAAAACAATTCGACCTCATCTGCGAAATCAGCGAAAATGAAAAGATCATCCACCAGCCCTTACGCACCAAAAAAGCCATGGGATTTGGTTAATTGCGAAATTTTTGGCAACATTAATTTCATTTGAAAATCATTTTTTTACGATAAATTGCAGGCCAACGACTTGTCAATGAATCCTTATCTATACCCTAACAATACTTTCTGTGCCGGATCAACTGAGCACATTATCGCCGTTGTACTCCTTGTGTTAATAGCAATACTCACAACGCGTTGGGCCCTAAAATCACCCCTGCCTTTGCAAACCAAAATCACCCGTGGTTTTGCATGGGCCTTGGTAGGAAATGTATTGATTTGGCAATTCGTAAAATCGTATGTCAGCTACCTCCCCCTAACCGACCCCCATTACGTAAAATACAACTGGGGCGAGGACCTACCGCTAAACCCATGCAATTGGCTCGCTTTCGCCGCCTTGGCCTACAGCTATAAACCGAAGGCATGGGTGTGGTATATGATGTATTTCTTTGTCTGGGTCTTCACCTTCAACGCCGTCATTACCCCCGCATTGTTCGAAGGATTCCCCCACTACAATTTCTGCAAATTCTGGGTGGCCCATACCGGCTTGGTCATGTTTGTAATCCACTTACTACGTATCGGTGCGCCTGAAATCAAAGCGAAAAACGTCTTTCAAGCCTACGGTTATCTTCAGATTTTCACTATCACTTGCATCGCCATTAACTATATCGTAGGTCCGCAAGCCAACTACTTTTTCCTAAGCCACAAACCTCTTACCGCTTCCATTCTCGACATTTTGATGCCTTGGCCTTGGTATATCATTCAAGGCGATGTCATTGCACTCGGCCTATTCTTCCTCGCTTGGGCACCTTACGCCATCACCCGAAGACTGAAAGCCCGTCAATCCTAATTATTGTTGATTTTACAATATTCATCAAGAAAATCCTTGCAATTACTGCATTTGCGCCAAAATAATTCTCTAAGTAGTTGGATTTGAGCGGGGAATGTTGTTTTTTGCGAGCCATCACAAAACCATGAATCAACACAACCATACCCGCGCATTTGCCACCCTGGTGAGCGTTTTCTTTTTCTGGGGCTTTGTAGCGGCCAGCAACGACATTCTGATCCCTGTTTTCAAAGACAAACTTCACCTAGAGCAATGGCAAAGCCAGATGATTTCCTTCGTATTTTACGTCGCCTACACCCTTGGATCTCTGGGTTACATGTTGATTTCCTATTTGATGAAAAAAGATCTTTTGGGTAGCATCGGCTATGGAAAAGGCATCGCTTTGGGCTTGGTCATCAGCGCAATTGGCAGTTTGATGTTTATCCCTGCCGCCGATACCGCCTCTTTCCCCATGCTACTGAGCGGATTAATCGTAGTTGGACTTGGCTTTTCCCTCCAACAAACAGCAGCAAACCCCTTGGCCATCGCTTTGGGCAGTCGCGAAACCGGTTCTCAGCGATTGAGTATGGCTGGCGGCGTCAATAATTTTGGTACCACCATCGGCCCGCTTTTGGTCACCTTTGCGATTTTTGGTGCGATGGGCTCTGAATCTGGCGCCGAATTGGATGTTTCTGCCGTGAAAGTTCCCTACCTCGTTCTGGGCGGTTTATTCTTGATTTTCGCGATCATTTTTTATCGTTTAAAAGCCGATGTAGAAGCCCCCGGCGAAAGCGCTGTCGAAGAGACCAACGATGGCAAAAGCGTTCTTAGCTACAAGCAAGTTTGGATGGGCATGATCGCCATTTTTCTCTACGTGGGTGTGGAAGTGAGTACCGCCGGCAACCTAAGTGAATACCTAAAATCCAACCTCAATATTGGCACCCGCGATGCGGCGCCGTTCATTTCCTTGTTTTGGGCCAGCTTGATGATTGGTCGATGGACCAGTTCTGCCGGTTCTTTCAATGTTAGCGATACGATGAAAAAAGCCCTTCGATTTTTATTGCCTTTGGCAGCGTTTGGCGTGTATTTGGCGGTGAATACAAAAGCCGGATACGACGTATCAAATTTCTACCCATACATCGGGATGATAGCCATTTTGGTGATTGTTGATTATTTGAGCAAAGGAAACCCGGCACGACAACTACTCATTTACAGCCTCTGTGGCATCACCGCATTGGTTATTGGCATATTTAGTGGCGGAATGACCGCTGCAATGGCATTCGTGAGCGTAGGACTATTCTGCTCTACCCTATGGCCTTGCATCTTCACTCTAGCCATCACCGGATTGGGCAGCAAAATGTCGAAAGGCTCCAACTTTTTAATCATGATGATCATGGGCGGCGGATTTGTTAGCGTCCTTCAAGGCAAGTTAGCATCACCCGAATTGTTGGGCATTTTGAACAGCTATTGGGTTGGTGTAGTGTGCTTTGCGTACCTGGCGTACTATGCAATCACGATGACAAGTTACTTCAAAAAGCAGGGGATTGAAATCGGTCCAGCGGCGGGCGGACATTAAATTTCGATTCTCTTTGGGGAAATCCTGAATTTTTCTTATTTTTGCAGCCCGTTAGGCAGAAAACTCTTCGGATTTCGAAGCCTTACATGTTGGTATCGTAGCTCAGTTGGTAGAGCAAAGGACTGAAAATCCTTGTGTCGACGGTTCGATTCCGCCCGATACCACAAAGA
>Ga0078894_10000426_pt1 | contig 29184 bp, 25 predicted proteins | sample LauGreSu1BDMLBSD_2_FD_67506 | JGI IMG/M metagenome (GOLD analysis project Ga0078894, IMG submission 67506) | Freshwater lake microbial communities from Lake Michigan, USA - Su13.BD.MLB.SD (version 4) (version 4) | ecosystem: Environmental > Aquatic > Freshwater > Lake | place: Lake Michigan... | reverse complement strand
AAAAAAAAAATCCCTAACTGACCCCATTAGCATCCTGCCTTTCAAGGGGCAAAAATCGCAAAAACCTCTTGCAATACGTCAAGAGCGACCGGAGGAAGAACCCCAAGTTATTGCACAGATCAACCTGCCAAAACCTGCTTTGAATCCTGATCAACGCATCAGTATTAAAGATTCCTTAGCACAATTAAAAAAGGAAGATACCCCGGTAGATCAGGAAAAACTACGGTACAGTTTTTCTTCGGATATGTTGCGCGTTGCATGCAGAAAATATGCTTATCAACTCAAAGAAATGGGCAAGGACACCTTTTACCATGCCCTAATAAATCGGGACTTGACGATGCAAGATGAAAACCTTCGAATGACCTTAGACAATGAAGTACAAGTTGCCTACATAACCCCACTTTTAGTTGAATTTGTATCGTTTCTTCAAAAAGAACTCAACAACGGATACATTACCCTTCAATTGGAGGTCAGTGAGCAGCAAGAACTTAAGGAAAAACCGGTAACGGGAAAAGAAAAATACTTGGCCTTATCGCGTAAAAACCCAAACCTGCATACCTTAAGGAACCGTTTCAACTTGGATATCGAATACTAATATGAAAACGATCTTCCACGATGATTCGCGAAAGGATGAAGTGAACGAATTCTTAGCTCAATGGAATAACGGTTCAGATCATATTATTTGTAAAAGTTCGGGTTCTACGGGTGAACCAAAAGCGATTCGTTTGAGTAAAAATCGCATGGTACATTCCTCACGAAGAACCATAGAGTTCTTTAAGTTAAAACCCGGAATGGCTTGTGCTACAGGATTATCCATGGATACCATTGCCGGAAAAATGACCTTGGTTCGTTGCTTAGAAGCCTCTATGGACTTTCATGTTTTACCGAATAACAATAACCCGCTTCATGGAATCAAAACCCCCATGAACATGATTTCCATGGCCCCGATTCAGGCAATAAAGTATTTAGAAGAAGCGGAAACAACCTATAAAGACTCCATCATTCTGCTCGGCGGTGTCGCCGTTACACCTCAGCAAATGAAGCTCTTGTCGGAATTCTTCAACCAGGCCTATGAAAGTTATGGAATGACGGAAACTGCCTCTCATGTCGCGCTTCGAAAAATTGGACAAGGACCTAAAGAACCTTTTACCGCCCTTGAAGGAATTCACTTTTCCAGTGCAGATGGAAGGTTATGCATTCATCAGCGAGGCGAGGAACCCTTCGATTTACTCACCAACGACTGCGTAGAGCTCCTCGACGAACATCGTTTTTTATATCTGGGAAGGCATGATACCACCATCAATACAGGAGGTAAAAAAGTACAACCCGAGCGTATCGAGGCCATTTTACAAGGCTTCTTGGAGGCTCCTGGTTTCGTAGTGCCCATTCCCGATCCTCAATACGGTGATTTGATAGGATTAGTCTTGGAAAAAGGCTGTAACTTACCTCAAATGGCCACATTAAAAACAGTCCTTGAAAAACACGAAATACCTCGAAAATACCAATACGTAGAAAAATTACCAACCCTAAACCTGGCTAAGATTTCACGTAAATTATTGCACCAAATGATTGATCCTAATGACTGGAAAACGTTACTATGATTTGCTAGGACTTCCTGAAAACAGTACGGATCAAGAAGTAAAGAAACGCTTCAGGATTTTGGCGAAGCAGTACCATCCCGACGTGAACCCAGATGCCGATGCAACCCAAGTATTTGCTACCCTGTTGGATGCCTACGAACGCATTTTAACGAAGAATTTTTCGGAACGTCGAACGAGTGCATCGACATCGCCGCACAATAACAACCGAGAAGACGAACAGCGAGATTTTCACCGCAGGGCATGGGAGCGTTACCAACAAATGGAACAAGAGAAAAAAGAGGCCCTGGACGCTTTCTATGTCTCGTTTCTAAAGGGGCCAAAAATGCGCATCAAAAAAGTCTTAGCCATCGTTTCGTTACTTATTTTCAGCGCGCTCGTTGCCGACGAGTTTTTACCCTTTCGTGTGGAAGAAGACACGATACAGGGATTCGACACCACGAGGTATCAGGTTACAGGAGGAGATTTTGCCTATTATTACACAACGGCCAAAGGATTGGGCGTTTACGCGAAAAATCTTTACCCCTATGAACTGCCTTCTTCCAATAAAATTAGGGTGTATCAAACATACCTTTGCCGATCTACCAGCCACATTGAATTCAAATCCCGAGGAGGCATGTATCGTGCCGACGCCGCTTTCACCTTTTTCAGCCTGCGAATCGTTCTGTATGTACTTTGCCTGTTTTGCATTTTCATGCCTTTCTACCGAAAAGCAAATACCTTTTTAGTCCTAGGAACTTGGTTTGCATTTTTCATGGGCGGAATTTGGATAATCTTGTTTTTATTAATGCATTTTCGAATAATCTCCCTGTTAACCTTAGGCACATGGCCATGACCAAAAAAGAAAAAGCATCGTATGTTATCGCGGAACTGGAGCGGCTTTATCCAGAAACTCCGGTACCCTTGGACCATGACAGTCCCTTCACCCTACTCATAGCGGTGTTGTTATCGGCTCAATGCACGGATGAGCGAGTGAATAAAATTACACCTCTACTTTTTGCTAAAGCAAGAACTCCCCAAGAAATGGTTCAATTGTCGGTCGAAGAAATTCAAGCCATTATCCGCCCTTGTGGCTTATCCCCAGCTAAATCGAAGGCTATATTCGGATTATCCCAATTATTATTGAATTTACATGATGGAGAAGTTCCCAAGACCTTTGAGGAATTAGAGTCCTTACCCGGTGTAGGCCACAAAACAGCCTCAGTAGTGATGGCACAAGCATTCGGCGTTCCTGCATTTCCGGTGGACACCCACATTCATCGATTAATGACACGCTGGGGACTGAGTTCTGGAAAAAACGTTACCCAAACAGAGAAAGATGCTAAACGCCTTTTCCCGAGTAGCCTTTGGAATAAATTGCATTTACAAATCATCTTCTACGGACGCGAATACAGCCCGGCAAGAAATCCACAAAACAGCAAAGATTACATAACTGTAAAGATCGGAACGGAGCAGGCTAAAAAAGAGCTCAAATAGTTATCAACAGCCTTTTTATTAACGAGGCTTTTTGCTACATTTGAAGTTCCCAATTTTTAAATCTGGTAGCCATCATGGATTCTCAAAACACCGCACGTAAAGCAAGTACTCGGGCAAAAGCCGTTACCAATTTTGCTCAAGAGATGGGAAAAATACCCCCTCAGTCCGTTGAACTAGAACAAATAGTTTTAGGTTCAATGATGCTTGAAAGAAATGCGGTCAACGATACCATTGACGTGTTGAGTGAACAAAGTTTTTACGACCCAAAGCATCAATATATCTACAAAGCCATTCGAGAATTGTTTGCTTCTACAAGTCCGGTTGATTTAGTTACCGTAACCGAAAAACTATCAAAATCGGGGGAATTAATGGCAGCCGGAGGCGCTGGTTATGTCTCACAACTAACCAACCGAGTTGGAACCACAGCCCACGTTCAATACCATGCTCGTATTATTGCTGAGAAATTTATCAAAAGGGAATTGATTCGCGTAAGCAGTGAAATCATAAAAGACGCGTACGACGAAACGGTCGATGTCTTCGATTTATTGAATTCTGCTGAATCTGGACTTTTTCAAATTGGCGAGAATAACATGTCGAAACAGGTCAATTCGATGTCGAAAGTGGTGAAAGACGCGATTGAGGAAATAGAAGTGGCACGGAACAACGGCGATGGAATATCAGGAGTTCCTTCGGGTTTTGTCGAAATTGATCGCCTGACTTCGGGTTGGCAACGTTCCGATATGATTGTTATTGCAGCACGTCCTGGTATGGGAAAAACGGCCTTTGTATTATCTGCAGCGCGCAACACGGCGGTTCAATATGGTATGGGGGTAGCTATTTTTTCCCTTGAAATGTCGTCCGTGCAACTTGTTAAGCGATTGATTGCAGGAGAGGCGCGCATCGATTCTGAAAAATTACGTAAAGGCGATTTGGCAGAGCATGAATTCCAGCAACTGCATTCAAGAATCCCTAAACTGGCTACGGCCCCTATTTTTATTGATGATACGGCAGCCATAAGTGTATTTGACTTCCGAGCCAAATGCCGTCGCTTAAAAGCACAACATGACATTCAACTCATCATCATTGATTACCTTCAATTAATGTCGGCCAAAGACGGTAAAAATTCCGGAAACCGTGAACAAGAAATCTCCACAATATCCCGATCGATTAAAGAAATTGCTAAAGAGTTGAATGTCCCAATTATCGCCCTGTCGCAATTAAGCCGCTCGGTTGAACAACGCGCCGACAAAAAACCAGTACTTTCAGACTTACGTGAATCCGGGGCAATTGAACAAGATGCGGACATTGTTTCTTTTTTATACCGTCCCTCCTACTATAAAATTCTTTCCTATGACGACGGTACGCCAACCCAAGGAATTGGAGAATTTTTAATTGAAAAACACCGAAATGGTAAAACCGGTGGCGTTCGACTACGATTTGAAGACCGTTATGCGCGCTTTGAAAACCTTGACGACAGTGGATTTATGCCTGAAGGAGAAAGTAACCAAAGTGCCCTCATGAGTTTCAATAAAGAATCCAATACCGTTACGATTAAAAGCAAAATGAATCAACCGGACGATGATTTTAACTTTCAAGGAGACCAAAATGTACCGTTTTAAGTATTTAGTCACGGGATTCTTTCTGTTGGTTCAATGGTATGTGAGGTCAACGCAATTGTTGGTTCCCATGGATGACTCTCAAACCAACCATCTGAAAGCCTATGGTGTGGCCTACTGGACCTTAGAGAATGGCGTTACCTTAGAATGGTTGTTGAATTACAAAGGAGGGTCGTTTTTATTTCCACACCTTCAGAACATCGAACGAGAACTTAAGATTCGAGGAATTCGATATCAAGTGTTAACGGATGGACAAGTCGCTTCCATTAAAGCAGAAATCGCTAATCCAGAGGTCAATATGGAGGTAATCCAATTGGAAAAAGCTCCGAAAATTGCAGTTTACACACCGCCCAACAAGGCACCGTGGGACGATGCAGTGACTTTGGTTTTGGAATATGCAGAAATCAAATACGATAAAATCTATGACTCAGCCATTGTAATGGGGACTCTTCCTAAATACGACTGGCTGCATTTGCACCACGAAGATTTTACAGGACAATACGGGAAATTTTACAGCTCAGCCTCCTTTCAACCATGGTACAAGGAGCAAGTTAAAGTTACCGAGGATAATGCTAGGCTATTTGGATTTAAAAAAGCATCTCAATTTAAATTAGCCGTCGCAAAGAACATTAAAAATTTTGTCATGGGAGGAGGTTTTCTTTTCACAATGTGCAGTGGAACCGACAGTTATGACATTGCCTTATCCGCAGAAGGCGTTGATATTTGCGATGTTATTTACGATGGGGATGGCGCTGATCCTGGAGCACAACAAAAACTAGACTTCGGAAAGACCTTGGCATTTCAAAATTATACCCTGAACCGCGATCCATATTTTTATGAATACTCTAACTTAGACGCCTCCGATTTAAGAAACAATTACACCATTTCGGAATCCGAAGACTATTTTACCCTATTTGAATATTCCGCCAAGTGGGATGTGGTTCCAACCATGCTCACGCAATGCCATACGAATACCGTGAAAGGATTTATGGGGCAAAGCACCGATTTCAGAAAAGACTTTATCAAACCGAATGTGTTGGTCATGGGAGAAACCAAATCCATTGGGACAGCTCGTTACCTACACGGCGAATTAGGGCAAGGCATGTGGACTTTTTACGGAGGCCATGATCCGGAAGATTACCAACATTTCGTTGGAGATCCTCCAACCGACCTCAACCTTCACCCAAATTCGGCAGGTTATCGGCTGATTCTCAATAATATATTATTTCCCGCAGCAAAAAAGAAAAAAAGAAAAACATAATTCTTGTTGAATCATGTTAATTTTTTTCGTAACCTTGCGCACGGTTTCATTGCTCTCCGTCCTTTTTCGAAACCGAATCACGCACCAAATTTTATGGATAAAAAATCACTTACCAGGAAAAGCCTCGATGATTTGCGAACAATTGCAAACTCCTTGGGCATCGAACATGCTGAAACGCTCAATAAAAATGAAATCATTGATGCAATCATTGGCGGAGATGATGCTGCAAAATCAACCCAAGAGGAAGAAATTGCGCCACAACATAGCACTCCTAACCATGCCGACGATAAGCCCGAGGCGAAGAAGACTCGTCCAAGAAAAAGAGTGATCGAAAATCCTCCACAGGACCGTAACCTCTTCGAGCCTTTGGAATCAGCGCCAATTGAGCAACCCAGCCACCAATCAGAAGAGGAAACTTCTACTGAATCCGTAGTTGAGGAGAAACCAGCGACAACAAAGACCGAGGTCGAAATACCCCGTGAAGTGGTTCATGAACGCCAAGACCCTATTGTTAAAATAAAAGAAGAAAGCTACGACCTAGTAGGTATTGTAACAGCAGAAGGCGTTTTAGAAATCATTCAAGACGGTTACGGATTTTTAAGGTCTTCAGATTACAATTACTTACCTTCTCCTGACGATATTTATGTAAGCCAGAACCAAATTAAATTGTTTGGCTTAAAGACGGGCGATACGGTTCGAGGAACAATCCGACCTCCACGAGAGGGTGAAAAGTATTTTCCGTTGGTTAAAGTAGAGTCAATCAACGGACGAGATCCTTCGTACATTCGAGATCGCGTGCCTTTTCAGTATTTAACTCCCTTGTTTCCTGACGAAAAATTTAAGCTAACGGGACACTCCCAAGAAACGCTATCGACGAGGGTAATGGACTTGTTTGCTCCAATTGGTAAAGGACAACGGGGAATGATTGTGGCTCAACCCAAAACCGGTAAAACCATGCTCTTGAAAGACGTGGCAAATGCCATCGCCGCAAATCATCCTGAAACCTATTTGATCGTATTGCTCATCGACGAACGTCCGGAGGAAGTTACGGACATGGCACGAAGTGTTAAGGCGGAAGTTATCGCCTCTACCTTTGACGAACCAGCAGAGCGGCATGTTAAAGTCGCGAATATGGTGCTTGAGAAGGCAAAACGTTTGGTGGAATGCGGACATGATGTTTGCATCTTATTGGACTCTATAACGCGGCTTGCACGGGCCTACAATACGGTTTCACCCGCCTCCGGTAAGGTATTATCCGGTGGTGTTGATGCCAATGCATTGCATAAGCCAAAACGATTCTTCGGTTCAGCGCGTAAAATTGAAAACGGAGGATCGCTTTCTATCCTCGCTACGGCTTTAACCGAAACCGGATCCAAAATGGATGAGGTCATTTTCGAAGAGTTTAAAGGTACTGGTAACATGGAACTTCAATTGGATCGCAAGATTTCTAACCGAAGGATATATCCAGCGATTGACATCACAGCCTCTGGTACTCGCCGTGAAGATTTGTTAGTAGGAAAAGATGTACTACAGCGGGTTTGGTTAATTCGAAAATTCATTGCCGACATGAACCCAGTAGAAGCGATGGAATTTTTGAAATCGCATATGGAAAACACCCTGTCCAACGAGGAATTCTTAGTTTCAATGAACAGCTAGTATGAAGAAAGGGAGGCTTATAGGATTGTATTTAGCCCTGGCTTTCATGGCGGTAAAGTTGATTGCCTGGGGCTTCGATTTTTTTGTTTTCGAACCCATACACCCTTATGTTTTCTTTAATATGGCCTGTTTAACGGTAGCCATTGCCTTGGGTCTTTATTTTATTAAAATCAAGACTTTAGCAGAAAGTAATTTGTTGTTAGACATTAAGAACGCAATGGCTGTAGGCATGATCTACACCGTGCTTATCGTTGGGTTTCTTTACATTTTCTACGCATACATTCATCCGAATTATTCGCAGCACCTGCTTCAAGAACGTAAGGAATTTTATGCGGACAAAAAGAACCTCGCCAAACTGCGGCAGGGCAACGAAGAATTCCGCAATAAAAGCGATAAAGAAATTCGCGAAATGGAGATTGAAAAGGCGGAAACAATCCTAAATCCAAGGAATTTTGCCATTATTTCGTTGCTAGCAATGACGCTTTGGTCCATGCTGAACAGTGCTCTTATTGCGATAATTTATCGACGTATTTTGTTCAGGAATTTGACCTAATTGCCGTTAGTAACTTGGACAAGAAGTTTTTCTCCTAAACGGTCAAAATCTATTCCATCAAAATTCCCTGACGACATCATAAGGACCACGCATTTATCGCTTAATTGATTTTCGATGAATGCTAAAACATCTTCCGTTTTGTTGGCAACCTCTATCCTACTCTCGAATCCTTGTGAAACATCCTCCTTGGTAATCATCTCCAAACGTTTATGCGCCACCACTTGCGGATTGAAATAAACTAAGGCCTCGTCCGAGGCAGCCATGCTTCCCTTATAATGCGACAAAAATTCCTTTTTCAAGGAGGAGAAGGTGTGCAATTCCATACAAGCAATGACTTTGTGATGCGGGAATTGCTTTTTGACAGCCTCCGTAGTGGCTTTAAGCTTGGAAGGTGAATGGGCAAAATCCTTGAACATTTTAAAATCAGGCGTATCAATCACGGATTGAAGCCGTTTTCCTGCCCCCTTAAAATCGGACATGGCCGTTAAAAAATCATGGCTATTGATTCCCATTTGCTCGGACACCAACATGGCACCCATTAGATTTTGTAAGTTATGGTCACCGAAAATCTGAAGCGGATACGCTTTGCCATTAACATGCAAACAGGTGCCATTTTCAGTCACCTCAAACGAAGGAGTTTCATACGGTATTGCCTGGGTCGTTTTTAGGGTATCTGTTTCATTGACCAAGCGTGCAATTTCGGCATCCCTTGTATTGTAAATCAAGCTCCCATTGGTTTCAATCGACTTAATAAAAAGCCTAAACTGATCCACATAATTATCAAAGGTTGGAAAGACATTGATGTGGTCCCAAGCGATGCCACTTAATAGCGCAATGTTCGGTTTATACAAATGGAATTTTGGCCTGCGATCAATTGGCGAACTCAAGTATTCATCCCCCTCTAGAATCATATATGTTGCGGAATCCGTTAGTTGTACCATACAATCATAGCCTTCTAATTGCGCTCCAACCATATAATCCAATGGGAAATTCAAGGATTTTGCGGCGTGCAAAATCATCGATGTTATGGTGGTTTTACCATGACTACCCCCAATTACAACCCGTATTTTATCTTTACTTGCCTCGTACAAATATTCTGGGTACGAGTATATTGGAATTTTAAATTCCTTGGCTTTTAATAGTTCTGGATTGTCTTCCCTTGCATGCATACCAAGAATTATAGCATCAATTTCACGGGTAATTTTATCCGGAAACCAACCTTCTGCTTCGGGTAGAATCCCTTCTCGTGCAAGCCTTGATTTTGAAGGATCAAGAATTTCATCATCTGATCCAGTTACTTGATTCCCTTTTCTATGGAGCGCAATAGCTAAGTTGTGCATCGCACTGCCACCGATTGCGATAAAATGAATTTTCACGTTTTTTTTGATAAAACTAGGGTAAAATTCTCCTTAGATTAAGACCACTTGCATTAAATTACTGACAATGTAATTTTAACTAAGGGCAAGAGGTTGGCTGAATTGAACCTCCAGGCTGAAAAAAGGATTCTCCAGTAGAGTCATGGGACCAGACAGACTCAGGGATCGACTCTCCGTTTAAAGCATAGCTGCTAATTCCTTTACTATTAATGGTTTGTTCGTAAATTACACCGTAACCGTTGGCATTAACTACAACCCGCTGAATGATGATGGAACTTGTGAATCCTTGTTCATCGGTCAATTGGTATTGAAACTCCGACATGTGGTTCCAAGGCAAACAATTACCAAGCGAATCTTTCATATAATTGGGCAAGTTCGTGCGTTCATCGACGTAATCAGCACGTTTTTCCTGAAGTTTCTGGTGGTCTTTCGACTGGTTTTGTGCCTCTTGGTTGTTTGCAATTTTTTGAGCGTCATATTCTGAATACACAACGCGTTGACCTGTTTCTCGTTCCTTATTGACCCCCTGTTCTTTGGCCCGTTCTACGTCCCTGTAATCGGCTTTTGCATCCGAGAATTGTCGATTCTTTTCGTAGGCGGAATTATTCTGATCGTGGGTTGCTCGAACATTCGAATCAATTTGGTCCTTAACGCTGACCGTTAAATCCGCAGCCTTTTCAGACATTACGGCGTTGTTAACGTTTCTGGCCTCCTTTTCATAAGTATTTCTGTCGGTAACGTTAATATTGGACAATTCACGGTCTTTGTTCTTACTTACCTCTACCAGACGCATCGTATCCCGCACTGTAGCTTCTTTGTCCATCCGGTCACGGAAAGTATTGTGAGCAACGTCGTTTAATTCAGCTGTTTCTGTTCGCGTCAATTCAGCTTTGGTTTGACGGTCCTCCATTATTTTATCTGCACGCTGTTTAGCAAGGCTTATTGAAAGGTTGATGTCATTCACAGCGGTTTGCACATTCCCATTCACCGCAGTATATCCTTTGGGTGGTTTTATGACCGTGCTGCGCACCATGTTTTGGCTTTGGGTGACAGTTTTGGGCAATTTTGCACGTATAGAATCTGAAGTACTTTGAAGAAACATGAGCTCCATTTTACCAACTCCCGCGGCGTTTGCATTTACGACCAGCTCCGAAGCAATTTTGATAGCCTGGGTTGGATCCGGGTTTTTCAGCGATTTTAACTTGACAGCATTGTCCGTGAAATATTGACTTACTTTTAAAAACCTTTGATTCAATTGAACTACCTCTGGCTGCGCAGCTTTTATTTTTAGTGGATTTTGGGCCAAAAGATTTTTCACCTCAGTCATTCGGGCTTTATAATTGGGCGTTGCACTGTACGAAAATGTTGCTGCATCCAAAGCATCCGTGGCGGTTTTAATCGCCTGTTGAAATTTAGCAATATCATTCTGTTGGTTCTTTTTGGCCTCAGCAACTTTCTGCTCAATGTCGAGAAGCTTACTGTTTTTGTAGGTTTGATCGTAGGCAAATGCAATAACCGACTTAATCTGATTGTAAACCTCTATGGCTTTATCATAATTACCAAGGGCTTGCAAGTCATACGCATTGCTAATTTCGACATCTACAAACGAGGAAATAACCTTATCGGTTTGACCATGGGCTGAAGTTTTTCGGTTATTGTCTGAAATGTTGACAATTAGGTTGTCCAACTTTTCCAAATTCGAGATGAACCCTTTGCTGTCGCCCAGGATTTTTTTACTGCTATTCCCTTTGAGTTTTTCGGAGGCTTTTAAGGTTTCATTGATTTCTTTATCCAGATTCGCTTCTTGTAGCGCAACGGTGCACCATTGAACTTTCATGGAAGTAGAGTCAGCATTAATTTTTGGCAGCTTGGTCAACGCAGTGGCTTTTTTTATTTCATCCATTGCTAGTTGGTATTTTTTTTCGACCTTATACAGTTTATTAAATCGTGCATTCAATCGAGCATAGGTCTTCCAGTCATTTTGACGTTGCGCTTCTTCGCTTTTCAAGGCAGCTATTGTCGCAAGTTTGTCTTTAAGTTTGGGGGAATTGGGATCGTCCTTTGCTACTTTTTTATATTCTATTTCAGCTTCTTTCAACTTCAACTGAGCTAAAAACGCATCTCCATCGGCAAAAGCTTTTGCGATCCGTTCTTGCCGCTCTTGTTCTTTCTTTTGTGCTACAACACCGGCATCTAATCGCGTTTTTGTCGGAGCAAGTGTCGCGTCATTGAGTGTGAATTTTTTATCCTGCTCTAAGGCTAAATCGTAATATTTTAGGGCATTAACATAATCCTTAACCTGCTCAAATTCACGGATTTTGTCTTTATACTTGGTCATTAACTGGCGAGCCTCCTCTTTTGCAATGAATTGCTTAATAGTATTTACATAAGTACTCTTGTGCGCAAAATCAACTGTACACGACCCTTGGTTTTCTTCCCAAGTATACTTAACTGCGTAATCCTTTTCATCAACATTAACGCTCACCAATGGGTTCACCGGAAACAATTCTGCGGTTAAGGTGTCGACCAACTTTACCGTAATGCTAAGCGTTTTTTTAGGCACCTCCAACTTGCTGATATCAAAATAATGCCGTTGTGGAAGGTAACCGGGCTTGGAAAAAAGCACAACAATCGGTGACTTTTTGTAGATGCTTCCTGAAAAGACAAAAGAACCTTTGGAATCAGATTTAGCTGATGCAATGGTAACTTGATCTTGTAAAAAGTAGATTCCTGCACCGCTGATTCTGGCAGCATTGTTTCCAACGGTAATTCCGGAAAAGACCACTTTAATTTCTTGTCCTTGAAGGGAAAGAAAACCAAGAAGAAAAACAGCTAACAGCGGAAATTTCATGTGCTCACAACGTTTAACCTAGGAGTTTGTAACATCAAAAGGCAACCTAATACCACAAAAATCGTGAAATTTGTGGAAATAACGAAATGCTTCCATTCAATCAATTAAGTTTTTGGGAAAAACGATCCTATTTCAACGGTGTAGATATCGCGATTATCGGTGCTGGAATCGTAGGAATGACTACAGCACTTAATTTAAAAAAACGTAAGCCTATCTTAAAAATCCTTGTTATAGAGAGAGGCTATTTACCCTCAGGAGCCAGTACAAAAAATGCGGGTTTTGCATGTTTTGGAAGCCCTTCAGAATTGAAGTCTGATTTAGCGCGTCAGACGGAAACCGAAGTATGGGATACCTTAAGTATGCGGTATGAAGGACTGAAAAAATTATTCGAACTAGTTTCACCCGAAACCATGGGGTATAAACCTTGTGGATCATGGGATTTATTGACCGACATAAAACCAATTTCTGAGGATTTTCTAAACTACCTTAATGGGCACTTGAAGGAAATTTCTGGTGAGAATCGGGTTTATTTTCAAGACCATACGATCATCGAGAATTTCGGTTTTCAGGGATTCGATTTAGCCTATAAAAATAGGCTTGAAGGTTCCATAGAAACCGATTTACTCATGGACGCACTTTACGCACAATGCATCCAACGTGGCGTTAAATTTTTATTCAATTGCGAGGTATTAAGCATCGAGAACCTTGACACATCATCGGAAATTGACACCCAGCATGGAACACTGAAGGCAGAACGCTTTGTTTTTTGTACCAATGGTTTTGCCGCGCAATTGCTCAACCTGGATGTTGAACCTGGACGCGCCCAAGTACTCGTAACAAGACCCCTGGAGAACTTACGTTTTCAAGGTACATTTCACTTCGATGAAGGGTATTATTACTTTAGAAATGTTGGAAATCGGGTGTTGCTCGGTGGCGGAAGAAACAAGTTCAAAGCAGAAGAAACCACCTACGAACAACAGCCTACTGAAATCGTTCAACAACACCTATTGGAAGTGCTTCAAACGAACATTCTACCGCATCAAACGTTTGAGATACAGGACCAGTGGGCAGGAACTTTGGGCCTAGGATTAAGTAAAACTCCCATCATAGAATCTTTTGGAGAAAATGCTTATATCGGTGTGAGAATGGGAGGAATGGGAATCGCCATTGGTGCTATGGTAGCTGAAAAATTGAGTAATTTGATAATGAACAATGAGTGAAGAACAACCTTTTATCAATCCGATAGATCCTGACAAAATAAGCACTTCACCTGGTTTACTACCCTATGCACATCATGCAGGCAGTTTACCCATACAACCCGTTGATGAAGGTAAAACCAAAAGTAAAGCCTTGCGTGCGATGGAGTTTCAAACCGAAGCACAACTTCATCAAATTTACGAACAAATTCAGCTTTTGGCAGAGCAGGCAAAACGCATTGAAGAACGCAAAAAAATTTCGCTGTTGATTTATCAATGCAACATCAAATTTGAACCATTAATTCATCACGTCTACCATTTATACCAGAAAAACGAAGAATTCCTTTTAAGCCTTATTGGTCCTCAGGACTGGGGAAAATCAAAAAACGATTTACGTTTTATCGCAACGGTAAGGTTGCTTTCCGATCACACTTGGGAAATCATGGATAAAGCCAAAGATCCGGATTTTTTTGTTAGAGACTAATCAAGTTATTTCGGTATACACTTCAACCCTCAGCGCAAAAACACCCAACGATTTTCCTGCGATAAATCCTGCACGAAACGGTAATTATCCAAGTCAAATCCTTGTATATCGGTTAGTTGCTCAAGGTTGTTTTCCAACACGAAACGCGCCATTTTTCCACGGGCATTTTTTGCGTACATCATCACCACCTTCGGTTTACCTTCATTCTCCTCCATGAAAACCGGCGTGATGACCTTGGTCTTATCCCAATGTGACAATACCGCTTTGCTGTACTCGTCCGAAGCAAGGTTAACTAAATAATCAGCTTCCTGACTCAACTGTTTCGCCAGCTTGTTCCCCCAAAATTGGTAAAGATTCTCCGCCTTCTTCACGGGAAGTTTCGTCTTCATTTCCAAGCGATAAGGTGCGATTAAATCGTCTGGATGCAGTACTCCATAGAGCCCGGATAAAATCCGCAGTTGGTCCTTCATGCGTTCTTGAGCACCTTCCGATAAGGTATCCACCGACAACCCGCGGTACACTTCACCGTCGAACATTTCCACCGCACGGTAGAGAAATCGGTGATCCCACATTTTAATCATGTCCAAGGACTCCCTTGCCAAGGTTGCCGATACGCCCATGAGGTCAACAATGTGTTGAAATTTTAACTTTGCCAAAGAACGGTGTATGAGCTTTGACTCCGCCATAAACCTAGGGGTCAGTAACCTTTCCGGTTCAATGGCCGCTTGTTTCTTTAAATTTTTAGCCGGAGATATTAGCATTACATATTTCATACATCAAACTTTCATTCACACTGAGTAACAAGTTATCCACTTGTTAAAATCTTGTACAAAAATAACCTAACTTTATCGACATTAAATTGATGAAATGAAGAAACTTATACTTGCTTTATTTGCCTGCTCTCCCCTTTACTTAAGTGCCCAAAATTCTGAGTTTTATGGTTTTTTCGAACCGAGTATTAGCCATCTCGTTCCCATTCCATTGAAAGACGCACAGCCAGCGAACACCGTGCTAAAACCAAATTTTAAAGGAAGAGAAGACGTACAGGTTGACCAATCTCAAACCCATAACCCTGATTGGGTATGGCAACAGCATGAGTCTACCGAGAAAACGACTGCCGCCACTATTTTGTGGCAAGGCAACGGCTTAGGACAAAACATGTCGCCCCCCGATCCAACCGTAGATGCCGACAGCGCAGTGGCCATCGCCTCGACGAACTCCGGAGGAGGTGCCGTTTACCGGATTTTCAATAAAGTAACAGGAGCCACAATTTCGAGCTCTTTAACCATGCAAACCTTGGGTGGACCAACCGGCCTTGGAGATCCAATCGTGCTGTATTACAAACCCTTGAGAAGGTGGTTTTTGATGGAATTTTCCAACACGGGCAACAAGCTACTGCTTCATGTTTCCCAAACCAACAATCCGCAGGGAGCCTATTATACGTACCAGTTCAATTGTCCGTCCTTTCCAGACTATCCAAAATGGGGCTTTTGCCCTTCTTCAGATGCCTTCTTGGTTTCTACCAATGAAGGTGGTCCTCCACGCATTTATGCCATGCGTTTGAGCAATTTGCTCGCAGGAACAGCCTCTCCTTTCATTGGTATTCCCATCGGATATTCCCTGAACGGCTTCGGTTTTCAATCCATCACGCCTGTTGATCTCGAAGGAGACCTTGCTGCTCCTGCCGGTATGAAACCGCTTTTCATTCGCCACCGAGACGACGAATCACACACCAATGGAAGTCCGGACAGCCCGACCAACGACTGGATAGAACTTTGGGAAATGACCATCAACTGGGCCAACACCACGGCAACCGTCGCTAAAATACAGGACATCGCTATTGCGGAAATTGATTCCAAATTGTGCGGACTCACGAGTTTTACCTGCGTACCTCAACCCGGTGTCAACACGAAATTGGATCCCCTCAGGGAAACGGTCATGTTCAAAGCACCCATGCGCGTTTTTTCAACCCATCAAACCTTAATGGCGTGTTTAGTGACGGATGTTAATGGAAACGACCGATCAGGAGTTCGCTGGTGCGAACTGCGTCGTCCTAGCGGAAGTACTTCGGCGAATTGGTCCCTCTATCAAGAAGGAACGTACGCACCAGGGACCACCAACCGTTGGATGCCAGCCATCAATATCGATAAGCACGGTAACATCATCATGGCTTATTCTACTTCAAGTACCACCGCCGGCGATTTTCCTTCGATTAAAATGACCGGAAGAAAACCTTGCGATCCGCTCGGGCAAATGACCATGACCGAAACCACTATCATCGCAGGAGCCTCCTCAAAAACAGGCGATACCCGTTGGGGCGATTACCACCACATGGCGATCGATGATTTTGACGGAGAAACGTTTTACTACACCGGGGTTTACCGCGACGCGAATTCAACCCGTACGCGAGTTGCTGCCATCAAAATGAACCCGGATGCCAACGATGCCGGTGTGGTCGGTGCTTATGTCGTTAATCCCGCCACCCTTTGCGGAGCAACGACACAACTTGGCGTAATCGTTCAAAACTTTGGTTCAACGGCGGTGACCAGCGGCAACCTTACTTGGCAGATTGGTGCAGGTGCAGCGACCACGGTCAATTTCAATTCCAACCAACTCAACGCCATTGGAAGTACGGATACCGTTTTTGTAACCATCAACGGTTTAGCGGCAGGAAACAACGCGGTTGTGCTTTCTACCACCGGTGCTAACGGCGTTTCCCCGGACGAAAACACTTGTAACGACGCTTTTAACTTCACCGTTACGGTAGGTGGCAACTTGCTGAACGTAACTTATACGGTTAACGCCCAGCCCAGTTGTACCGGCAGCAACGGGCAAATCACACTAAACGTCAACGGCGGGTCCGCTCCCTACACCTACCAGATCAATGGTGGAGCTGCGCAGGGTAGCGGCGTTTTTTCGAACCTTCCCGCAGGAACCATCAATTACACGGTTACCGATGCCAACGCATGCCAAGGACAAGGAACCTTTAACTTGAATCCACCGGTGAGCATAACTACCACCGCGACAACATCACAGATCACCTGCAACGGACAAAACAACGGTAGCGTTCAATTATCAGCAACAGGAGGGCAAGCGGCTTACACGTATTCGCAGAACGGTGTTAACTTCCAAGGATCCAACAGCTTTAACGGATTGAGCGCAGGGACCTACACGTTTTACGCGAAAGATGCCAACGGCTGTGTGGGTACCGTCAGCACGACCATTACCGAACCTAATGCGCTAACGATCAATGCCATTCCATCCGCAATAACCTGTTTCGGAGAGTCCAACGGAAGCATCGTTGCCAGCGGTAACGGCGGAACCAGTCCGTATTCCTACAATTTAAACGGTGGCGCCTACGGAAACACCGCAACATTTAACAATTTGTCGGCTGCAACGTATGTGGTAGGAATTCAAGATGCCAACGGTTGCACACAAACCTTTCCAACAACGGTGGTTGAGCCAACGCAAGTTACGATTACAGGAATTTCTACGGCCTCGACCGGTAATAACGGGACCATTACCGTAACCGGCAGCGGAGGTAACATGCCTTATACGTACAGCATCAATGGAACTAATTACTATTCAGGAACCCTCTTTACGAACTTGGCTCCGGGGACGTACACCCTCTACATCAAAGACGTTAACGGATGCATCGGAACGGTACAAATAACCGTGGAAGAAACCCAAGGACTGGAAAATGCATCGCACGGGCTGTCCGTCGTATTGCTCTACCCTAATCCCAACAACGGAACCTTTAACGTAGAGGTAGATGGCGTGGTAGGAGAGGTTGTGGAAGGAAAACTGTTCTCTACCGACGGAAAATTAGTCTCCGAATTTCGATTGGGTGCAAGTAACGGAACCGCCAAAAACACGCTTGAAATGTCGCATAAATTAGCGGCGGGAACCTATTATCTTGGCTTGTACAATGAAGAACGAGCAGCCATTGTACGCTTTGTGAAGGAATAAAATAAAGGCTTAGAACTCGACATTGGCTTCAAATACGTACCTTTGAAACCATGGTCCAAGCGAAGAAAATTACCATTGCCATTGATGGCTATGCGTCCAGCGGAAAAAGCACCTTGGGAAAGGACTTGGCCAAAGCCTTGGGTTATATTTTCATAGATTCTGGTGCGATGTACCGAGGTGTTGCCCTTTTTGCCTTAGAACAGGGCTTACTCGATTCGGGAAATTTAAACGTGTCAGAATTGGTTGCGAAACTCCCGGAAATTTCCCTTTACTTTACCATGGATGCGACCCAGGTCTTAATGCTTAACGGACGCGATGTGAGCCTTGAGATTCGTTCCTCGAAGGTATCAGAGGTGGTCTCCGCTGTGGCCGCGGTAAGGGAGGTTCGCGAAAAATTAGTGGACCTGCAAAGGGCAATGGGCAGCGAAGGCGGAGTTGTGATGGATGGAAGAGACATTGGAACGGTGGTTTTTCCCAAGGCGGAATTAAAATTATTCGTAACCGCAGACCTCGATACCCGAAGCCAACGAAGGTTCGAGGAAATGCAAAAAAATCAACCTTCATCAACCTTTCAAGAAGTTAAAAACAATTTATCCCAAAGGGATTCTTACGATACACAGCGCAGCATTAGTCCTTTGTCAAAAGCTGAGGACGCCATATTAATTGATACGGGAAGCATCAGCCGAGAAGAGCAATTAAAAGTTGCTTTGGAGTTGGTGGAAACGGTTTTAGGACATGAAGTTTAGGATCATTTTTGCCATTGGATTTTTTGCCATGGGTTGCCAATCAGAGGATAAACCCTCTGAGAATCCTGCTCGGACAGCTATGGAAACAAAAAGCACCGAAGATGATTTGAACAGCCGAGCAAAAAGGCACGTGGAAGCGCAATTGCAGATTCCCGTAACGGAGCAATACGGACTTAAAATCTTCAAAGCACACCTCGATTCGGACGGAAAAGAGGATGCCATCATCGCCGTCAATCGATTGGAGCATGCTTTGGAAGGTGCGGCGAAAAATCCCAATTCCGCAAAGATGGCCGAAATCGGTTTTGTGGGAAATCACAACCTTCTCTTTTACTACGACGGAGGACTCGACCAAATTTCACCCGCGATTGCGGTACCCTCTTCGCCGTATGTTCCATTGGAGATTCAATTCGCCCCCATAACTGCCCCCAATTACCAGGACATCATGGTCACCTACCGCATCCGCAACTCCGGATACCGCGCATTTTTCACGGTCCTCAACCACACCCCAACGCGGTTTTTTGAATGGCCCGAATTCGATGAAATCGGAACCCCAAGAGCTGAGGGCTTTGCCTTTCAATTCACGGAAAGCAGCCTGCAACTTCGGAAAAACATTCAAATTTATGCAGCGAAGATTGAACTGGCAGATACGGTCAAGAACTTCTTTGTTGCCCGTCCGAAGCTCCTGAAAACGTCCAATTTATTGCACGAATTTTTCTACCTTCCCGCTAAACAAACCTACGTAACGAAAAAATAAGATGGAAACCGAACACGTTAGCGCCTTTTACGACAGCTATGTTCGGGAACAAGCTGCAACGGGGATCAACGACCGCATTTACGGGGTATACGAACGCCTTTTGAAGCTTGGATTGAACGAAACATCCACAATACTTGAACTGGGTTGCGGCATAGGAATGATGACTTCCCTCCTGAAACGAACCATCAGCCAAGGAAAAATTCACGCCATAGACCTTAGCGAAGCCTCGATTGCCTATGGGAGAGAACATATAGCCACCCCAAACATCACCTTCAGCACGCAAGACATTACCGCATTTGAAACCACCTTAAAGCGCCCTGATTTCATTACCTTGATTGATGTGCTTGAGCATATTCCATTGGAAAAGCACGCCGCTTTATTCGAACGAATCACGGGGATAATGGGCCTCAATTCACGCTTCGTTATTAACCTACCAAACCCCGACTACATCGAATACGACATCGCCAAAGAAGCCGATTCTTTGCAGGTCATTGATCAACCGGTTCCCTTTGCTTCCTTGATTCAACAACTGGATGCTGCGGGCTTAGAACTCATGCAGTATGAGAAGTATGGACTTTGGCATCACGATGAATACCAATGGTTTGTACTGCGCAGTAAACGTCCATTCAAAGAAGAATCCATTGATTCTAGCTTATCTTTTTATCAAAAAATCCAACGAAAAATCAAGCGATTTAGGATTAAGCGATTAAATAAATAACTGGGTGCGCCCTTCGATCCGCCTCGGCGGACTCAGGGACCTTGCACCCGGTTAATGCGCACAGTTGTTGCAATGATTAGTTATATTCAAAAAACGAGGGTCTCCCCTCGTTTTTCTCATTAGAATTATACCTTCTAAAAATTCCCCCTCAGCGTTACAATGAAATTACGTCCGGGTGCAGAGATGTTCGAAGCGAAATTTCGATAATTCTGATCGAGGATGTTCTCACAAGCAAGTTGCAGCGACAAGCTACGGGAGAAATTGTAATTAACCCGTGCGTTCACCGTAGCCCAGGAAGGCATACCGTAGGGCGTGGCGTAGGCAAAATTATCTTCACCGATGAAATTATAATCCGCTAAGCGCTTCCAACCCGAATAGTTCATGAACAATTCCGCGCGTAGCTTACCAACGGTGTACACCATCGACAATTTTCCGAATACTGGAGGTATGTGATCTAAGGGAATACTATCGGTTACATTTCTTCCTTTGGTATAATTCACCGTGGCCATCATGCTCAGGTGGTCGTTCAATTTTCCTGAAATCATCGCCTCAACACCATAAACATAGGCTTTTCCTGCATTCGCAGTTGTCAATACCCGGCTCAACTGCCCGTCATACATGGCAGAATCCGATCCGTTAAGCGTTCCCTGTCCTACCGTTAGCGCATTTCTCAGGAGGGTTCCGTAGGCAGTCGCTTGAATCACCAAGCCCTCCGATAATACTCGGCTGATGCCAAAATCCGCATTGTAGGCAAATTCAGGTTTTAAATTAGGGTTGGGAACGAGCACGGTTCCTTGAACACTTTCAAATACCTTAGACAAATCGTCAACGTTCGGAGCACGGAACGCAGTTGAACCGTTCAAGGACATTCTCCATAGCTTATTCGGCATATAAATCAATCCAAGATTGCCGTTTAGCGCGATGTTTTTCTGAGCAATATCATTAAAAGGGAAAGGGAAAAACGTTTTATCCGTGAAGTCAGAATTCAAACTTACGTATGAAGCCCTTAGTCCATCATTCAGAATTAATTTATCGTTGATCTCCCAAGTATGTGTTGCATACGCTGCGGCAGACATCATGGTGGATCCTCCGTCCGGATAGCGTGTATCCAAGGAAGCGGTGGTATCGGCGACGATATCCTTTTGAAATGCTGATGAATTGACTTGATTGTACCATGCATCTACTCCATAGCGAAGTTCATGGGATCCTTTTTTCTTCGAAAAATCAGCATTTAAGGTCACTATATCCAGATTCTCTATGCGGTGATTCAAGAAATTCTTCTTGTACCTGCGGTCCATTCGACTTTCTTCGATGGCTTGGTACGCTACGGTAACTCGTGCGGCATCGTACAAGGACCTTGCATTGCTCAACTCTAGGTTATAAGCGGCCATCAATCGAAATTGAGGTCCGTAATACCATTCCGCAAATCTTGGCAAGCCATTGCTGGTTTGGGTCAAGCGGTCGTAACGGTCGATGTTGCTCGAATTCGAAAGCTGCATATTTACTTTGTGCAAGACTCCTTTTTGGGGTTGGTAGCTGAATTTTTGCAGGATATCGTATTGGGTATATCCAGATCCTACTTGTAGGTTGGTATCGGCATTTACGATCATCGAATCCACTCCATTGATGCGCTCTACATACCAAGGACGCGCACCAAAACTACCAACGAAATCATTTCTTCGTGCCCCTTGGCGTAAATCCCCGAAGTTGGAATACGTGAACGAGGTCAAGGAACCAAAGCGTCTCGTACCCACCGAAACATCCGCATGGGCGGCAAATCCGTTTACAGCGCTCATATATCGGGAAAAGGAACTGGCTTTGATTAAGGTTTTTTCGGTAGCGCTCAACGTTGGATTCTTTGTCGTAAAATGCATAACCCCACCTATGGCATCGGAACCATAAACCACAGAGCCGGGACCAAAGACCACTTCTACCCGATCCATGACCCCATTGTCCATGGTAATGACGTTCTGAAGGTGACCTCCTCGGTAGATGGCATTATTCAAACGAACGCCATCGATGACCAAAAGGACTTTATTGGTTTCAAATCCACGAATAATCGGACTTCCTCCACCCAATTGGCTTTTTTGAACAAACACATTCCCGGAATTCGCCAAAACATCGGCAGAAGAAGATTGGTTCATTAAAGCGAGTTCTTGTTTGGAAATCACCTGAACCTTTTGCGCGAGGTCCTTACGTTTTTCGGTAAACTTACTGGCTGAAACCACCACTTCTTCCACGGAATGTTGGTTGGGAAACATGGGAATTTTACCCGAATTGGCTTTGATTTCATCGGCACTTATCGAGCGCGTCAGATATCCCTCGGCTTCCAACAAATAGCAAGGCACCATTTGAATCAAGGTAACATAGCCCTCAGCGCCCGTTTGGTTTAACCTAGTTTGACCATCGCAACTCTTTACCACTGCCTCTTGCAGCGGAAGGTTGGTATTTTGGTCGTAGATATACAATTTTTGGGCATATAACGCCCCATTTCGGGCCATAGCCCAAGCCCCTAACATAAGGGCAAAATATAATTTTTTCATGATGTATTTCTTTAAATTAAAACTAATACTGATTAAGTTGATTAGCGGTAATTAGCAGAAATTTGGGGGTGGTGATAAGGTGGTTATCGTTGTTTCTTGAACGGAAAACTCGTAGTTAAAAAGGTGTTTTTCGTGAATTTGCGAAACGAGAATTACGGTATTATGCATTGGTTCTTGAGGTTCCATCACAATTTTCAACCAACTCAATTTAAGGAGTTGCTGAAAGGGATTCTGCTTACCTTTTCCTGACTGTATGTATCGGTTAACAAGTTCTAACTCCGCTGTATCTTTAACGCATTTAATCACCGTACCTCCACGAACGGTTTTAATGTTGATTACGTCGTAATACTCCCCTTGATGCACAAACTCCTTCTTACCCTCATGCCATGAAAGCCTGGAAAATGCTGCATCGGTAAAGAACATTTCTTGCGCATCGATGGACTCCGGGTGCTTTTTAATTTCCTTCATCATATGTCGTTTCCAACGCTTTTGCTGTAATAGAAACATGGGTCCAAGAAGAATTACTTGAAGAAAAACCAACACCATGAATGAAGCGAACACCTTTTTCAATGCGCATAAAATTAATGATTACTTTCGAACCATGGAAAAGCACTACAAGGCGAAAAAAACCTACCGCTATGAAATTCAGGAGCAAGCGCACGAGCACCTATTGATTGCCTTGCACGGATACGGGCAACTCGCCAAGTTTTTCCTTCGAAAGTTTCAAGGGCTCCAGTCCAAAGGTCGAGTGGTTGCCCCCGAAGGTCCTCACCGCTTTTACTTACAGGGATATAGCGGAAGGGTGGGCGCCAGTTGGATGACCAAGGAAGCCCGAGAACTGGACATTCAAGATAACCTTGTAGGGTTGAATGCCTTGTTGAGCGAACTTCAAAAGAGCTATTCACCAAAGAAAATAACGTTGTTGGGATTTTCGCAAGGAGCAGCAACTGCGGCTCGGTGGTATCAACAAAATCCAAGCGCTTTCGACCAGCTCATATTGTGGGCAGCCGTTTTCCCACCCGATATCGATGCAGGCAGCTTTCCCACTAAAAAACCCTTGCATTTTGTGTTAGGAACGCAGGATGAATATTACCAAGGTGAAGCAGCGCAACAACTCCTACGGCACTATCAATCCATGGGATTTAAGGTCCATACCTATGCAGGAAAACATGACATAGACGGGGAAGTTTTAAAACGATTGTTAGATTAAAAAGCAAACGCTATTTTTGGCTAAATTGACTGTAAATTTGCGATGCCCATGTATGTATATTCCGATACGTTTTTTTAATAGACCCACTACTTGAGCGAAATAAAAGTAAAGGTTCCTTATTATCTCGCGAATTATCATAAACATACAAACGATCAACTTTTTTACCCAAAAAAGCACAATTAGCAATAGACTTACTATACCGAGAAATAATTTTAGGAATCGGCACATCATGGCCACCCTGAATTACCCTTCGAGCAATTCGCGAAGCATTAATTGTTGGTGAATCCGTGCAAACAAAAAAAACACGAATGAAATAACCTTTGGCTTTAGCTAATAGTATAAATTCTATTTTTTCAGGGCTCGACAATACCGTTTCAAAAATGATGCTCTTGTTATCTTGAAGCAGTTTGTACCTTAAGTCTTTAGCATAATTAGCTGCATCTATGATGGCTTCTGGAGCATTCCAGTCCCCAAAAATATCTTTTGCAATATCATCGGGATTGATGTAGGTACAATTATCAATCCACTCATGCCTCAATATTTTTCGAGTAATAGATGTTTTACCTGAACCATTTGGACCACAAACTACAATTAGCGTCGGTTTTTTCACTTTTTCGAACGAAACTCCTTTTGCATTTTTGCGAGCTGATCCTTGATTGATTTTTCAAGGTTCATAATTATTTGTTGATGTTCAATTTTAGCATCGATAGCCACCTCTAACATGAGTTGATGCAAATTCTTTAAAGATGGTTCTCTCGTACTATCCGCAAGATTAACTTTCATCGAAATTTTATTTTAAACGAATTTACGATTTTTTCCTATTTCACGGACTTCTTTGACTTTAATCGTATTTTCTAATAATTTTCTATCTAGGTGGCTTTTTGTTTACGTATGATTTTCCGAAAGATGCTCGGAACGAAACGTTTTAGGTAAACCGCCAGTATTTCCTTGTTCCCAATCAACACTTCCGGTTTGTTGTTTCGTGCCGCCCGTATAATTTGGCGAGCGCATTCTTCCGCCGGCATTCCGGTTTCTTGGTTGTGGTCCATGGCGTTGTGTTGCTGGCCCTGCGCATTGAGCGCACTCATGGAAATTGGGGTATTGATTTTCCCCGGACAAACCATGGTCACGGTAATTCCGTTAGATTCTTCCTCCAAGGCTAAACTTTCGAAGAAGCCATGCAGTGCATGTTTTGAAGCGGCATACGCCGAACGTAAAAAGAACCCGAATTTCCCTGAAATGCTGCTTATCACAATGATTTGCCCCTTGGTTTCTCGAAGCGCTGGAAGCAAGGCCTTGGTCAAACCCACGGCCCCAAAAAAATTGACTTCCATGATTTTGCGGTCTACCTCGATCGGAGTTTCACCCACCAAGGAACGTTGACTAATGCCTCCATTATTTACGAGGACATCTACCCTACCCACCTGATCAAGAACCGAGGAAACCAGGGCATCCACATTCGAAAGATCCGTTAAATCCAAGGAGACAACAGTATGAATTTCTGCATTGGGTAAGTTGTCTCTTAATTGATTCAATTTCTCCACATTTCGCGCCGCAAGGACCAGGATAGCGCCTTGATTCGCGAATTCACGGGCCATAGCTTCTCCAATTCCTGAAGAGGCACCAGTAATCCAAACGACTTTATTGTGATAAGAACGCATGCTCAAAGGTAATGAAAGTTGGATATTAAGACAAAAGGACAGAAAGACTTTAGGACAGAAAGACTTTAGGACAGAAAGACTTTAGGATAGAAAGACTTTAGGACAGAAAGACTTTAGGACAGAAAGACTTTAGGACAGAAAGACTTTAGGACAGAAAGACTTTAGGACAGAAAGACTTTAGGAGAATGCGGTCCCTGAGTAGTCCGAAGGACGTATCTCCGCCAAGGCGGAGGGCCGCTTTCCAGGCAATTGCATCCTAACGTCCTAAAATCATATAGTCCTAATATTCTAACGTCCAATCTATCCAATTTTATTGGGGCACCGCCCCAAACCCCCACCCTTCGCTCCACCTACGCAAATGCTTCGGTGGAGAACTCAGGGTGCAAATAGTCAAATAAATTCAATCCCTGAGGCAACGAACTGAAAACCCTCTTTCCTTATAGTCGTCGTTTCTGTAAAGGTAGTCATTGCTGTGGTTCAAATTACGGCTGTATGCGTAGCCTGTATTGCTCTCTGAAGCACTCCACCAGAAACCGAGGCCACCTTGGCCACTGAATGAGCCATTGCTGGCGCGGTAGCCGCCCGGAAGACCGTTGAAGCCACTTTCGTTGGTTCCGTTGCCTTTATTGTTCCAACCGCTCGTGCTTTTCATTTTTTTACCCGCAACGCGTTCTCCTCCTAAATAATCGCTCAGCTGCGTCCATTCGGCATCGGTCGGTATATGCCACCCCTCAGGCGCTAAACCCCTGGGATCATTTACCGCATACCAGTTGTACAGCTTGCCGTAAGTTTCCCCATTGTAGCAATAAGCCGGTTGTTTGTTTTGTCCTGCTATTTTCCATGCTTCATCGGAAGCGGCTTGAGGAATCGGATCTCCGTTACGAAAAGTAGTTATCTCTAAATTATTGGCCATCCATGCTTGAGCACCAATAATTACCTCACTTTTTTGCGCTTGAGATTCTCGTGCATCATTTGAATCGTTCGATTGATTTAAGTTGCTTGCATCTTTAGCATTGATAAGTTGTTTCAATGTAGCTTGAAGGGTATCCAATCTAAACCATAAAGCTATTACCAAAACTAAACTTGCTACCGCAATAATTTGATACACTGTCATATTCAATTTTTATATTTATTCCAAATTAACAAATTTTATTTCTTATTTTCTTTATTCGCTTAAATTTTGAATAACCTTTATAGATCGCCATGTGTTTCCACCACGTTGGATTCAAAAGATTATGTATCATTTTCTTTCGAATGTTGTACGTTTTGTAATGCTTCATGATACCCAAGTATGCATTCATACTGCTTAAAAAATGCGCGTAATCTTCCTTTTGCGGGGTACGATGCTCAATCAGCTTATTTTGTTGTTGAATGGCTAAGTAAAAATTTCCTTTTGTTCTGTTGCCAATGTAAATACGATTGGGTTTTATAACCGTTCCTAAAAACTTTAATCCTTTATTGTATTGTTGAAGGTATATTTTCTTCGGATGTAGGGTAAGTTGCAACGTAGAATGAAGAAAGTTTGAAATCTTGCCAATCAACGATTTGAGGTAATCTTTATCGCAGTGCACGATGATAAAATCATCTACATATCGACCATAGTAGTTGATGCGTAAATCCTCAGTTATAAAAATATCCAATGGATGCAAATAAAAATTGGCAAAAACTTGAGAGGTTAGATTCCCGATGGGTAAGCCACAATCGGGAGGACTGTGAAACAAACTTTTGTTTTTGGGTAATCCTTCCCAATCGGCTTTACGGCCTTTTATAATGCAATGTTGGGTAGGCTGATTGAAAATAATTTTACGGGTAATTTCTAAAACAAGCCCTTTATCGTTTTCACGATAATGCTCATTAATGAACTGAGTCAGCCTCGTGTAAAGAGTTTTTCTGTTAATGTGCATGAAAAATCCTTGAATGTCTAATTTTAAGAGATAACATGTTTTCGTGTAATTTTCCGAACATTCTTTTATAAAACGATCGGCTTGTTGAATGCCATAATGGGTTCCTTTTCCCTCCCTACAAGCGTAACTGTTTTGAATGAACCAATTTTCAAACAACGGATTTAATTTATTAATCAACCAATGATGCACTACTCTATCACGAAAATCGGCCGCAAAAACTTCCCTTTTTACTGGTTTTGTTACGACAAAGGCAATGCTCTTACCTGGATTATACGTGCCAAGGTAAATTTCATCTATTAAATCAAAAACGTTACGCTCTAAGTGCTTTTCAAATTTTAAGGCATTTAAGGTATTTCGTTTGTTTTTTCTACAATCAAAATAGGCCGAAAATAATTCCTCGGAAAGGCGAGTTCGGTCGGTATGGTCAAACAATTCGAGTTGTATCATGTTCCCTAAATAAAAGCCCCCGCGGAGGCGGGGGCAAGTTTCCATTAAATCCCTGAGGCAACGAACTGAAAACCCTTTTTCCTTATTGTTGTTGTTTCTGTTAAGGTTGTCATTGTTGTGGTTCAAATTACGGTTGTATGCGTTGTCTGTATTGTTCTCTGAAGCACTCCACCAGTAACCGTTGTTACCTTGGTTATTGAATGTTCCATTGTTGTTGCGGTAGCCGCCCGGAAGACCTGACGGTTAAGTAACCACTCATTCTTTAGCTGCACTCTACCATTTTTTTAATGGTCTTTACAAATACAGCGGGTTACCGGATTTAAAAAGGTTCACTTCTGTTTGCCGTAACATCCAGAACGCTGACCGGAAACTAAATTACTTCATTGCCTTTTGCCATCCTGCCAATTGTTTTGAAACTTTTTCAATCACTTCATTGATTTGAACAAAGGTTGGAATGCTTATTTGCTGCAAATCTTTAATCAAACGCACCAACAAACGTATCACCTCGATGCGTTCCCTTGCCTCCTGCAATACCGCTGTTTTATCATGTTTGGCATTGGCCCTATAGATTAACGTAAGGAGTTCAATGGTCTCGTTTTTCAAGCTCTCACCAACGGTGTATTTATATTCTTTTTTAAAATCCTTGGTAAATCGAAACATGGCCAAAAGCAGATCATATGTTGCTTTGTAAACCGGTAATTCACTGTGTATAGCCATAATCCTAATTATTCATTTTATTGGGGCTCCGCCCCAATCCCCCACCCTTCGCTCCACCTACGCAAATGCTTCGGTGGAGAACTCAGGGTAAAAATAGTCAAATCACCCTTCGCTCCACCTGCGCAAAGCTTCGGTGGAGGACTCAGGGTTAAATCAATCCCTGAGGCAACGAACTGAAAACCCTTCCTCCTTATAGCTGTAGCTCCTGTCAGGGCCGTCATTGCCGTGGTTCAAATTACGGTAGTATGCGGTGCCTGCATTGCTCTCTGAAGCACTCCACCAGTAACCGTTGTATCCTTGGCTACTGAATGCCCCAATGTAGAAGCGGCAGCCGCCCGGAAGAGCTGAAAATCCGCTGCTGTTCGTGCCGTTTCCCGAATGCGCTTTTGTTCCATGAACGCGCGTGTCTTTACATACATGGCAAGCCGTTTTTTTACGGTATTCCGCA
>Ga0078894_10000425_pt1 | contig 29207 bp, 21 predicted proteins | sample LauGreSu1BDMLBSD_2_FD_67506 | JGI IMG/M metagenome (GOLD analysis project Ga0078894, IMG submission 67506) | Freshwater lake microbial communities from Lake Michigan, USA - Su13.BD.MLB.SD (version 4) (version 4) | ecosystem: Environmental > Aquatic > Freshwater > Lake | place: Lake Michigan... | reverse complement strand
CTCAACATCCTGGGAACAATGGCTACTGGCCCCGATCCAGACACGTTTACGGTCACGGCACCAGGGGTGTTTTCAACAGATGGTTACACTCCAGTGCTGGGTGACATTATTGCGTTTACACTGCAAAACACAACAACGCAAAATGGATTCTGGGAAGTCACAACTGTGGGCGCTGCGGGGGTGCAAGCTGTTTTTACGCGCCCATCTTGGTATACGGGCGTGGTCAGAAATTCGATGTACATGACTCGTTTTGGTTCAGCCCAAAACGGTTTTATTCAATCATTTGTGGGGCCGACTGGAACAGGGACCGCTGAAATCACTGTTGGAACAACCAACATTACAATGGTGCGCGTTAATTTAAGAGCGCAGCCTGCTAGTCTTAGCAGCAACACATTTACTGGCCCGCAAACACTACGCGCAACTGGTACTGGGGCACAGAATTGCCCGCTAATCTTTCAAGCGGGTGTACTAATGACAACGCCAATCAATCATGCTGTTGAGTGGGATAGTAATTTGATGTATATTACTCCTGGAGCTTTAAGTACAGCTAATCTTAGAAGAACAATTAATGCTGGCTATATTCCTGCATTAACTAGCGCAGATATTCTTACTCTGGGTGCAGCTCAATCTACAGTACAACTCAGTGCATTAACTTCAGCTTCCGCTGGAGTTTTAGGGCAAACAATTCTAGATACCGTGAACGATGCATTGTACATTTGCACAGGTACAGGGACGGCAGGTTCAGCTAAATGGAGAAGAGTTTCTTTATCTACTTTTTAAGATAAACTTGTTGCAATGCTTGAAAGATTGGTTATAGGATACAACCTATGACTAATATTCACTGCCTAGCCCTCCCTCACACAATCACTAACGAAGAGTACGTTGCCTGCGCATTTACTCAGAAGGTACGTAAGTTTTTGACAATGTTCAAAGACTCTAAAGAGTACCATACAATTCACTACGGACATAACGAGTCTGTTACTGATGCTCATGAGCAAGTAGATGTAACTGACAATGATGTGTTGGCTGAAGCATACGGTGGGTATGACTGGAAAAAGAATTTCTTTAAACACAGCTCAAGCGACCATGCTCATGTAACGTTTAATGCTAGAGCAGTAGTAGAAATCAAGAAACGTAAGAAGCGGGGCGATCTGGTTCTATGTTTCTGGGGAGGAACACAAGCAGCTGCAGAAGGAGCTAGCGAGAGAGATCTTATTGTTGTAGAGCCAGGGATTGGTTGCGGCTGGGCTTTTGCACAGTTTAGATGCTATGAGTCTTATCCTTTGAGAGCAGCTTTTGTAGGTACAAACGGTGTATCCTATTGTCATCCGCAGTGGTATTGGAGAGTAGTACCTAATTACTTTAATTTAAATGACTTTGAGTCTAAACCTGAACGTGATGACTTTGCATTGTATATTGGTAGAATTGGTACAAACAAAGGGTTAGATATTGCTATCGATGCTTGTAGCCGTATGGGTGTTAAGTTGAAAGTTTGCGGTCAAGGTTCACCGAAGGATATTCATATGCAAGACTGGCCTGCGCATGTGGAATATCTTGGATATGCTGATACAGCTAAAAGAAAAGATCTGATGAGTAGAGCTAAGTTCGGTTTTCTATTATCTACATACTGGGAACCCTTTGGTGGTACTGCTGTTGAAATGATGCTCAGTGGTTGCGTACCTGTTTGTTCAGATGTTGGAGCTATGACAGAATACATTGTGGATGGTGTGAATGGTTTCCGTTGCAACACTATGGGAGATATTCAACGAGCTATGCGTCTGGTAGACACTATCGATAGAACTAAGATGATTAAATTTGCACAAGACAACTTTAGCCTTGATGCAGTACGTCCTAAGTTTGAGAGAGCATTTGCAGATTTCTCTGATGTGTTTCATAGAGGAGGATGGTATGAAGATCATAACCGTCCTCTAGCTACAGGCGTAGGTCTCAACTATCGCTCTTTATACGTTTAACACAATTTGGGTAGAGGAGGTTGGGCTGGGCTAACTGGCCGGGAAACTCTCATTCCTAGGACTGCGGGACTGCGGTCGCCTCCTCTACTCGTATTTATCTAATTATGCAAAAAGTTTTTAACCTGATAGATACTGGGTTCAGTCATCATAGAGCGCAGACTAGCACAGACTCTACTGTAGCTGGTATAGACTCTAGCACTATTGTGTGGGATAGATCTTTGTCAGATTTAGATAGGCCTTCTTTTTACTCTCATGAAACAATCCTGTCGTCAGACAAGAAAACTAAAAACAACTATGGTTTAATTTTTGAGTCTAGGGCGATCATCCCTCAAACGTACTCTATGGTAGAAAAGCATATACCTGAGTTCAGATCTTTCTATACACATAATTCGGAGTTTTTAAAAAAGTATGAAAAATGTAAATGGATACCTGGTGGAGGAATTTGGATAGGAGGAAAGTTCGGGTTAGGAGAGATAGCTGTACATAAAAAATCAAAGCTATGCTCAATGGTTTCTTCGGGTAAAGCTATGTGCAATTTACACATAGCAAGACAAGACTATTTCAACAGGTTGCAATCTTATAAGTTTATTGATTTTTTTGGCTGTAATACTGGATGGACACCTATAGCTAGAACTCTAGAAGATTATATGTTTTCTATAGCAGTTGAAAACTTTGTAGACGAACTGTATTTTACTGAAAAAATATTAAATTGCTTTGCAACAGGTACAATACCTATATATCAGGGAGCTAGAGATATTGAGAAGCTATTCAACATCGAAGGCATCGTCAGGTTTAATAATTTTGAAGAGTTGGAGCAGATAGTCAACAGTATCACTCCAGATTATTATTTAAGCAGGATGGGCGCTATCCACGACAATTTTGAAAGATGTAAAAACTACAGATGTATTGAAGATTTTATAATGAACAATTACAACGTCGATTAGCATGCATAACGTATTATTCTACACACAGAACAGATGGGCTTTTGGGCAGATTCATCACGCACTCATTAAACGCTTATGGGAGCATAAGATATTTGCCCACCTATTAGATTGGACACAGCCTTATACAGATAAAGAGTTTCAGTTGTTAAACGCTAGATACGACACATTCATTACTACTCCAGAAGCGGTGCATTCGTTGATATGGCGTGGCATACCTCCAGGTAAAATAGTTACTGTTGCTCACGCTGAAAAAGATATTGCTGGAGGAATTCAGTCTATGGGAACAGAAGCATTCAATGCTTTAAAAGGTTATGGTGTTGTGCACACTGACCTGATAAAAGCTTCTATAGCTAGAGGAATAAAACGACTACCCACACTGGCTCGTGTAGGTATAGACTTTGATCATTATTATTCACCTATATCAGACAGGCTGAAGGTTGTTGGCTATGCTGGAGAAAAAGAGCATAAGACAGTGCATAATGTAGACTGTAAAAGAGTTCATCTACTTCCTCCTGTGATGGATGGTATTCCTCTAGAATTTAAAGCTCATGAATTTTATAACCATATCTGTATGGCTGGATACTATCCAACGATTGATGCCATACTTGTTCCTTCTGCAAGTGAAACTGCAGGCCTACCTTTCATGGAAGCTGCAGCGGCAGGACGATTAGTCGTATCTACTGAGGTAGGATATTTTAATGGGGATGCTGGTATGCTTTGCCGTATGCCTGAAGAAGAATTTATAGCAGATGCTCGAAATGCTTTGCAGCGTTGTATGGATCCTAGCATTTATAAAACAGAGTGCGAACGTTCTCAGCAGTATGCTAGAGATAACTTTGACTGGGCAAAATGCATAGATATGTGGCTAAATCTTATATTAGTAAGAGTGTGACAAGATAAAATTATTTGCTATAATTGAAGTACTGCTAACAAAATTTATATTATGCCGGATGAACTCATAGGCTCTACAGGAGCAACAGGATTAACAGGATCTACTGGAGCGACTGGTTTGACTGGAGCGACTGGCAGAACTGGTTCTACTGGAGCGACTGGTGTACAAGGTGCAACCGGTATGGGGATTGTGGGCTCTTCTGGTATTGCTGGAACACAAGGACCTACAGGTAGAACTGGCTTAACTGGTGCAACAGGGCCCACAGGACCTTCAGGTCTTACAGGTTTAACGGGAGCTACTGGAGCTACAGGCTCTACTGGAGCTACAGGGCTTAAAGGGGCCACTGGGGACAAAGGACTTACTGGAGATCCAGGTGGACCACAAGGTGCTACTGGCGCAACAGGTGAAGTTGGTGCTACAGGTATCGAAGGACCTACAGGCGCTACCGGGTGGATGGGTGCTACTGGTTTAACAGGCAGCTCAGGAGCTATTGGATTAGATGGATCTACAGGAGCAACAGGATTAACAGGAGCTACCGGTGTTGAAGGGGCCTCGGGACCAATCGGCGCAACAGGTGAAATAGGAGCAACAGGTTTTGGTGCCACAGGCGACGTTGGAGCTACCGGACTCGCTGGTGCTACTGGATTAGTTGGCGCCACTGGTCCTTTAGGAGCAACTGGGATAGGAGCTTCAGGAGCGCAAGGCTCAACTGGCGAGATTGGGGCTACTGGATTAGTTGGGGCTACAGGGGAGCAAGGAGCGACAGGTCTTTCAGGTAGCGATGGTGCTACTGGTATTCAGGGAAGCACTGGATCGTCAGGTTTAACAGGAGCCACAGGGCAGCAAGGTTCAACTGGATTAACAGGAAGTACTGGATTAACAGGTAGTACTGGGCCAGGAGACAGATATGCAACTACTTCTAACACTCCTTTAACAGTAGGTGATGGTCCTGCTCCTACATACAGACAAACATTAACAGTTGAGGCAGGCTTAGGCTATACTCCAAATCAATCTGTAATTATTACAATGGTTAGCAATGTGGCTAATCATATGCATGGAGATGTTTTTAGCTACGACAAAACTACAGGCGAATTAGTTGTATCAATTACTTCACATGTTGGTTCAGGACAAGCTAGCGCTTGGACGGTTAATCTTTCTGGAGCAGTAAGTATTACAGGACCCACCGGAGCAACCGGATTAACCGGAGCTACTGGTCCAGCCGGTGAAGGTAATCTTGTGTTCGGTAGCTCAGGAAGCAATAGAACACTTACAGGATTTTTTGAAAATGGAACCACTGCAACAGTCAGAACTGCCGCATTTACTGGAGGTAATCTTGTATTAACTTTAGCCACATTTACTCCATCAGTATCCGCCTCGTCTAACGCAACATTAAATTGGGATGTTAGTGCATCTACGTTTAGCGTCAATGTTAACAATCCTGCAGATATATTAGATCAGTATGTGAGTGCAGTTGCTTCAGTTGCTTCAATATCTGGAAATGTTTCAACAACGCTTGCAAACTATTCAGCAGGTTCAAAGAGTGCAACTCCTGCTGGAGGAATAGACTGGACTCAGACGTTTACAGTAAATAATTCTACTTCATATATCAGATCTGCAAGCACTACAGCATCTGGTGGTAGCGCTATAGGAAGAGTCGCATTTAATTACTTTAACGGTACAAGTACAGCAACATGGACTAGCACAGCTGACTTCACTGTAAACTGGAACTCTGTGGGGCACTCTATTAGTTTGGACACACTCACAGGTAAGACGTTCTTACAAACATACACAAGTTCTGTCTACGAAGCATTGATATCAGGGCTAGCCAACACAGCTAATAGGACCTTTACTGTTAGTGGGACTAACGGAACTCCCAGCAACACTTCCGGTAGCGGTACATTAACATTTACTACACCGATACATAAAACTAACGCTAGCTCAACTACAACTCGTGTAACACTTAGCACAGTATGCTCAAGACCTGTGAATGTTACAGGGACAGCTTACTCTGTTACCTTAGGTCCTATAAATAGTGATAACGTTAACGCTACAGCTGATTTTGAATATCCCTCATTTCACATATGGACTTCTAGCACAGCTGTAAAACCATCTCGCGCTGATGTTGTTGATGATTCTAGTGCAAGTGGTTTTGCTGCTGGAATCTCAAGGCTAGGAGATCAGGTTAACGTTTTAAGCACGCAACCCATTAATAATACTGATGCTAATCCTAGAGCATTCTGGTTTGCTGTCAGAGCATCAGCAGTTCAGCCTACCACGTTTAAAACAGGAGCAAACGCAAGCCTACTGAGCACTGTGAGTGTTTTAGATGGCGGAACTATTGCTTTAGAGCCAGACAATCCTCCTGCTGGTTATGTTGCAGAAAATTATAGAATTTGGGGTATCACCCTACAAACTGGAATCACCTACGTGAGCATATCATAATGAGTACCGATTATAGTGGATTAACAAGAAATGTGTGGCCAGGTACATGGAGTACCGGCACAAACGCCCCTATTGCTCTTGATACAGAATTAAGAGGAACATTGCAAAGCATTAGCGGGGCTGTTGGAGATAGGCTTGCAGATATTCCTGGAGCTAGACTCACCGAAGGTATGCTTGTATATGTAAAAGCAGGTTACACTGCTGGAGCATATACAAGACCTGGAGATAGCTATTATAAATATGTTCTTCGAAACGGAGAATCTAGAAGCACTGTAACAGGCGCGATGCCTAATGCAGAAGCTAACTGGGTGAAAGGATCTTTTGCAGATGGAGCCACAGGTTCACAAGGCGCAACAGGTTCGTTAGGTGCAACAGGTTCGTTAGGTGCAACAGGTGAGCAAGGATCTACAGGACCTCAAGGTGCTACAGGAATTGGCGCTACCGGAGCTACTGGATTATTAGGTGCTACTGGTGAGCAAGGTTCTACAGGACCTATAGGACCGTCAGGAGCTACAGGCTTAAATAACTATGAACTTGCTGTTATAAATGGATTTCAAGGAACAGTACCAGACTGGTTCAATTACTTAATGGGTGCCACAGGTCCAGCAGGAGGACCTACAGGTGCTACTGGAGCCTCAGGCCCTACAGGCCTTACAGCAGAATTTTCTATAGACGGCCCTAATGAGAAAGTTTTATGGAAGTATACTGTTGAAGATGCAAGCTATTGGAGACAATTATACTCTTGGACCGGAGCTATAGGTTCTGCTGGTCCTACTGGCGCAACGGGAGATAAAGGTTTAACAGGTGATACAGGTGCAACAGGAGATAAAGGACCTGGAGGAGGACCGGAAGGGCCTACTGGTGCTACAGGACCCGAAGGACCGTCAGGCGCCTCTGGTCCTGTAGGTGCCTCTGGTCCTCAAGGTAATATATACCTTAGAGTTTCAGATGGGTTTGTACAGTATAGCTATAATAATACTGATTGGGTAAATTTGTATGCTTTATCTGAAGCAGGTATAGAGGGACCTACAGGACTACCGGGCAATGATGGCACCAACGGCACCAACGGCAGTGATGGTACTAATGGCACTAACGGTATAGATGGTGCAACAGGGCCTACAGGTGATCCAGGTGCTACTGGTGCTACTGGTGATATTGGAGCTACTGGACTTACAGGAGCAACAGGCCCTGTTAGCTTTACTGTAGAGAATAACTCTGGGATAGATTACCAAAACAACGTTTTATCTACCATATACAATACTTTGATTGCTGACATGGTTGATAGTACAGCTGTTGGAGGTGCAGAAGAAATGGCTGCAGCAACCTGGAAAGCTAAATCTTTGGTTGATGTGTTGGACACTATTCTTTTCCCAGACAAGCTACCAACATATACAGCGCCTACAATAGCTATAACAACCCATACTCAATCTGGACTGCTGGAGGTAGGAACACCAATCAACCAGGCTATTACAGTTACAGCCACTAAAAATGATGCAGGCTATTTTACATATCTAGGGATACAAAGAGACAATGTTGAACAAAGTGGAAATAACAGTCTAACGCCACTAACTGTCACTGATGTTCCTGATCAATATAAACTGTTAAATCCAAACACTCCTAATAAAAAGTTTACGCTCACATATACTGATACAGTAGGAACTGTAACAGTTGCACCCATTGTATGGACGGGAATAGGGAACTATGCTGCAGGCTTAGCTAAACCAAATAATAAAAATGTTTTAGACTCTAGACCTGCAGCACCCAGAACAGCTACCGCTCCACAAGCCGCAGACACAGGGTTTACATCAGCAGCTATCAGTGTGCATGGCGCTTATCCTTATTTTTACGGTAAATCAGCAACATTACCTACAGGCGCTTCTGTGGCAGCAGCTATTAGTACAGGAACAGCTTTTAAAACTGTGGCCGAACCTAATAACGATATAACCATAAACTTCAATGCTACTGCCGAGTATATATGGTTTGCTGTTCATGCTAGTGAAGATGTGAAAACAACATGGTACAACACAGCATTAAATAATGGAAATATAGAGAACACAGGGTTTATTTTATCTCCTGTTCAGTATGCCGTTAACTCACCAAACTCGTTATGGAGCGGTAAAACATACAATATTTATATTAGTTTTGGTGCAACCTCAATTCAGGACTCGCTTATTTTTAGAGCATAGGGTATAATTTTAAAATTCAACAACAAACATAAAAAGATATGGCTATCAATTTAAGTGACAATATTCTCGTAAGATTAAATAAACCTACAGACGCAAGGTACGGTCCGTGGGTAGGTTCTACCTATGATGCTGCAAAGGCTGCTGCATATGCAGGCATTGATCCTGATGTGCAAAGATATAAAGGTCTTACGGTTGGCCTTGTTGATGCGTCCGGTGTTGTTGTTGAGTATTGGTTTGAAAATGGTATTGCAGACGGTGATCTAGTTTTGAAAGCTGCTTCTGGTGCCTCCGGAGGATCTGGCGGAACAGGAGCTACTGGTGCAACAGGATCTGCAGGTATTGATGGTGCTACTGGAGCAACAGGATCTGTAGGTATTGATGGTGCTACTGGAGCAACAGGATCTGCTGGTACGCAGGGTGCAACTGGCGCTACCGGAATAGGTATAGATGGAGCCACCGGAGCAACTGGTGAACAGGGTGCAACTGGAGCTAAAGGGGATTTGGGTGCAACTGGTCAAACTGGCTTAGGCTTCAGTGTATTTACATCAGGAGATACACTTGCTGATCTAGCTGCAGGCACAGTTTCAAATATTGGTCAGTTTGGTTTAGTTAAAGGTGGTGAGTTGTACGTTTATATGGGTGCTGGCGCTGGTGCTACAGGACCAGGTGTTGCTTACAATTATGTAACAGATCTTACCACAGAATCATTGATCATAGGTGCTACAGGCCAAGCTGGTGTTCAAGGTTCTACTGGAGCTACAGGATCTGCAGGTATTGATGGCGCTACTGGTGCAACAGGATCTGCTGGTGTTCAAGGTTCTACTGGAGCAACTGGTGAACAGGGTAGTACTGGCGTTCAAGGACCTACAGGTGCAACAGGCTCCGCAGGTATTGATGGTGCTACTGGCGCTACTGGTGAACAGGGTGCAACTGGTATTCAAGGACCTACAGGAGCCACTGGAGAGACTGGTGTGCAAGGCGCTACTGGAGCAACCGGCGAGCAAGGTTCTACTGGAGCTACTGGATTAACTGGTGCAACTGGCCCTAGCGGTTTAGTTGGAGCCTCCGGGGCTACAGGTGAGACCGGTGCTACCGGACCATCTGGTTTGATGGGTGCTTCAGGTATTTCTGATAGATATCAGACTACATCTGTAACAACTTTAACTCCAGCGAATGGTACTAAAACATTAACTACTGTTGATAAAAACTTAAGCTATTCGCCAGGACAAAAAATTGCTATCACAAGTATTGCTAATCCGCTCACTGTGTACATGCGAGGTACAGTCGACTCCTACGACAGAGCGTCTGGAGTATTAGTTGCAGCAATCACTACTCATGATGGTGCAGAAGCATCAGACTGGATGATTAACTTGGATGGTGCAGTAGGTGCGGTTGGAGCTACTGGTGTGGATGGTGTTGATGGTGCCACAGGAGCAACTGGATTAACTGGTGCTACAGGTCCTGGAGGTGATGCGTCTACGAGTTTATATAACACATCTATTGCTGATGCACTATACAGCGTAGAGACCGGGGGCGCTGGCCCATTGCTTGCGTCTGAATGGAAGACCAAATCACTTGTACAAGTATTGGACACCATTCTGTTTCCTGATGCGCCTCCAACATATACAGTACCTACTCTTAGTCTGACTCCTGCGCGGACAGGGTTGGAGGAAGTTGGTGTGATATTTAATCAAACTTTAAATGCTGCTGCAGCTAGAAACGATGCAGGGAGGTTTACAAGCCTTGCTGTGTATAGAGGAGCAACGGAACTTTCCGCTTCTTCTTTTGCTGAAGGGGACGGTACGAACATTTCTCCAGTTGCTGATTTGTTTGGTTATGCAAATCCAAACATGGCTACAGCTAATAAGTCATATAGCTTAAGTTACACAGACTCTAATTTCTCTGTTACTATAGGACAGACATCTTGGAAAGCTCGTGGAGCTTATCTTGCAGGTTTAGCTAAACAAAATAATAAAGGAGTTTTTGATACTAGAGGTACAGACATTAGAAGGACAGATCGTCAGCAGGCTGCAAATTCTGCATTCGATACTGCTGTCAGCACTGTAACAGGTATATATCCATATTTCTGGGGAACTTCTAATGCAACATCACTCAGTCCAGCTAACGTTGCTGCAATTATCGCTGCAGGCGATGCGGTAGGTATCAATGGTGCAACTGCAGGAAGTGTTGTAAAGGTTGTAGCTGACGCTACAGGTACTTTAAGTATTGCTTATAACACTACAGGAAGATTCTTGTTCTTGGCTGTGCCTGTAGAGTATAGTGCAACTGTAGATTATCCAGTTAAAACAAAATGGTTTATCACTACACTAAACAGTGGAGATATTTCGAATACTTCTACCATAAAATTACCTGTACAAGTTCAAGTAACTTCTTTCGCTAAAAATGGAATTAACCCTTACTGGACTTCAGTGTGGTACAACATATATGTCAGTTCAGCTAAAACAAGTATAGCGTCAAACGAAACACTACAGTTTAGAAATTCTTAATAGTTGCTATAAAAATTCTTTTATGATTAGAATAATCTATGGCAATTCGATTAAACGACAATCTATCTATAGCATTAGCTAAACCTGTAGACAATAGGTATGGTCCTTGGCCAGATACTGTTACAGCATTAGAAACAATACCTGACTGGGAAAGATATGTAGGTCTTGTTATTGGTGTAATAGAGGCTGAGGGAATTACTGAGTATTGGTTTAAGGAAAATATTGTAGATCTTGTAGTCAAAACAACAGGATCAGGTGGTGCTACAGGAGCTAGCGGTATACAGGGAGCTACAGGCCCAGCAGGAGGACCAACTGGTGCAAGTGGGGCTACCGGAGAGCAGGGGACTACAGGTGCTACTGGTGAAGTCGGCGCTACTGGAGAGCAAGGAGCTACTGGAGATTATCGCGTATTCAGGGTTGATTCTGGGCATGTGCAGTCTAAGTTTTCTTCAGAAGGTGATGGTGCATGGACTAATCTTTATGCGTTAACTGAAGCAGGCGTGGTAGGAGCTACTGGTGAAACAGGATTAACCGGATTAACAGGGTTGACAGGATTAACAGGAGCTACTGGCGACAAAGGTGAGCCAGGAACTCCAGGCGGAGCCACAGGCGCATCTGGAGAAACTGGACCGACTGGACCTACAGGAGCGACAGGAGCTACTATAGAGCTTAGGATTTCTGACGGACATGTTCAACAAAAGTATAGCTATCAAGACGATAGCGAATGGACTAATCTATACGCTTTGTCACAAGCAGGAGTAGAAGGAGCCACAGGTCAACCCGGTACTAATGGTATTGATGGCACCAACGGCACCAACGGCAGTGATGGCACTAATGGTACTAACGGTATAGATGGCGCTACTGGAGCTACAGGATTTCAAGGAGGTACTAGAGTATTGTCTGCTGGTCAAGTGTATTGGAACAATAATCAAATTTCCTGCGCTTCTAGCGATAGTTTAGCTACAAGGTTAAATCAACTCATAGTAAACGAACAATTTACAGTTAATTTTGCAGGGACACCTCAGCTAGTTACAGTTACATCCGCAGCTCAGGATGGTGGATCAGGTTTGGGTAGATATGTTACGGTTGATATCGATATAAGTACAGAGAGCATATCTCAACAAGGAGATATGTTGGTATTCAACGGTATTTCTGGCCGTACAGGAGCTACAGGTGTTGGAGATATTTATAGAACAACTTCAAGTGATTCTTTAACAATAGGAGATGGCCCTAACAGTGATGGAATTCAGACGTTAACAGTTGCACCTGGATTGGCATATATAGCAAATCAACCTGTACTTGTCACACACACAGATGTCCCAGCAGACTACATGACTGGTACAGTAGTCAGTTACAATCCAGGAACAGGTGTATTAGTTTTTTCAGTAATTACCCATACTGGAGATACATCTCAACCGTTCTCTAGCTGGGAAGTTAATCTGGGCGGCGTTGAAGGTCCGTCTGGTACTGTGGGAGCTACAGGAGCAACTGGATTATCTGCTATAAACTATAAAGGGGTGTGGGCTGTTTCAAATGCGTATGTTATTGGAGATATAGTTTTTAATAACGGTGGAGGGTATATAGCTAAGCAAGAGATAGGAGCGTATACGATATATGACGAACCACAATTTAGGGCCGATTTGTGGGATCTGTTATATGCTCGTGGATCTAGCGGGCTACAGGGAGCTACTGGAGAAACAGGACCAAATGGCACAATTAATTCAACTAGAGGTAATTGGGCTGAATATACTGCTTATGCTGCTGGTGACATTGTAAGATATGGGGATAATTTTTATTATACAGGAGTAAGCCATACTTCTGACGAGGGTATTTATCCAGGAGCTGGAACTCCTCCTCCTAACGATTACTTTGCTCAAATTAATGTAAATTTTATTAACTTTAGAGGAGCTACAGGTAATACAGGACCAACAGGGCCTCCAGGTGGACCTACGGGAGCTACTGGAGCTACAGGTATAGAAGGCCCTAGCGGAGCTACAGGACCTTCGGGAGCTAGTGGAGTTAATGTAAGCTGGACAAACATCAATTCTAATACAGCTGCACAAATAAATAAATGGATATTAGCGGATAGTTCTGCTGGAGAATTTTATATAACTTTACCAAATACACCTGCACTAGGCGGATATGTATGGATTCAAGACGCTAAAGGTACATGGGGTACAAATAAAGTTACAGTTAATCCATATTCTGGCAATTTAATCGAGGGGGATAGTGAGGGTGTTTACCTAGATATCAGTAATGCTGCAGTATTGTTTACTTATGTTGGGGCCAATATAGGATGGGATGTTAAAAACTTATCTGGAGATTTCACGAGTTTGATATCTCAAGGAGCTACAGGAGCTACAGGAAATACAGGCTTAACTGGAGCAACAGGAGTTGGAGCAACAGGACTAACAGGAGCTACCGGTGATCCAGGTGGACCTACAGGAGCAACAGGACTAACAGGAGCTACCGGTGATCCAGGTGGACCTACAGGAGCAACAGGACTAACTGGCGCAACCGGAGCAGGAGCAACAGGTGCCACCGGATTAACTGGAGCTACAGGAGCCACAGGGAGGCAAGGCGCAACAGGCGCTAGAGGCGAACCTGGTTTTTCCACAAGTCTTAATTTTTCAGGCGACTATAATCCATCTCTTGAATATTTCCCTGGAACTCTTGTTCGCAGTAACAATAACTTATGGTGGGCAACAGACTATACTCCTGCAAATAATTATCCGTTTAGTGGCTCATTGTATTGGGTACTTTTAAATGTAGATATCTACGGCCCTACCGGCGCTACCGGTGATACAGGTATAGAAGGCCCTAGCGGAGCTACAGGAGTTGAAGGACCTACAGGAGCTACTGGTGATACAGGTATTCAAGGATCTACCGGACCATCTGGCGCAACCGGACCAAGCGGACTAGTTGGAGCCAGCGGTATTTCTGACAGATATCAAACAAGCTCAAGTTCTGTGGTAAGTGTGTCTACAGGGTCAAAAACGTTTATAGTAGAAACTGGACTAAACTACATCCCAAATCAACCATTAACTATAGCTTATGCGGCTGCTACTGGCATATATTTAAATGCCACAGTTACAAGTTACAATAAAACTAATGGCACACTCGTAGTAAATGTGATCAGTACAGCTGGTTCGGGCGCAGATTTAAATAGTTGGCTAATTAGTCTTGCTGGAGCCATCGGAGCAATTGGGGCTACTGGTGAAACTGGGGCAACAGGAGCTACTGGATTAACAGGCGCAACAGGAGCTACAGGAAATATAGGCTCAACTGGAGCAACAGGCGCTACTGGAGATACAGGTTTGACTGGTGCTACAGGAGCTACAGGAAATACAGGCTTAACTGGAGCAACAGGAGTTGGAGCAACAGGAGCCACTGGAATAACCGGGGCAACCGGATCAACAGGACCTAAAGGAGAGCCTGGAAGTCCTGGAGGAGCCACAGGAGCAACAGGAGGTTTCCCTGAGTATTTACCTAACCCAATTAAAGAAAAAATTAATCTCATTACTTCCACTACAGGAGGTACAATAAACATAGATCTAAAAACAAGACAGATCTATTATTTTACAGCAGGTATAAGTACAGGGTTTAATTTTAATTTTAGGTTAGATGAGTCTACTACGTTAGCAAGTTCGTTGGCTATAGGAGAAGCTATAAGCGTTACTGCTGTGGTTACGGCTGCAGCAGTTAACAGGGTAATCACAAACCCTACAGTAGACGGTTCGTCTACCGGTGTGACGGTGTATTGGTATAGCGGCGCACCATATTACGTAATTACTGGAGTTGAAACATACACTTTTAGTATTTTACGTACAGGTGCAGCAGCATACACTATCCTTGCCTCAGAATCTACCGCAGCAACCATATAGATAATATGCCTACAATGATCAATATTGGTGCAGGCGGAGCTGGTGGGCTATCTCCTGGAGGAGTTAGAGGCCTTTCGGTTAAAACTTGGACAAATACTGCTATACTTACAAATACTTTAAATAATGTACTGGCAGGAGGAAATGTATATACCGATAGAAGCACATCTTCTTTACATAATACGATTGTGTATAAAAATGCAGCACTTACTCAAAGACTTAACGATGCTAATTTCTCTCACGGAGGCAGTTATTACTATGCGGATGCAACTGGCTGGTGTGTAGGAGTACATAATTTTAATGGAGCCGGAGATACATTTATATCAGGCAGTAACAGTTGCATAGATTTAGATTACGAAGATTGTACGTTAGAATGTTTTGCATATCATCGAACAATTCCAACTTTCAAGTACGCGGCATATTATTCAGTATACGAACCAAGACATTGTCAACGACTGCATGGTTTATGGGGATGCGATAACGAGGAATGGGTGTCAGGAAGATTATCTATAGCTATAGATTATTCTGCTATAGGGGACTACAGTACTACAGTTCCAGGTATAATGTTTAGCGGACCTAATAATGCGATTATAACTCATGATAACGATACCGAGCGCCCTTTTATGCGAGAAGGTTATGGGCCAGGAGTATGGCATCATGTGGCTGCAGTTAGATACAGAGGCTCAATTAGAATATATGTGGACGGAAAACTAGGAGATATCAGATCTATCACAACAAGCAATACTAATTGGGATAATAGTAGATACGGTAATTTACCTTTTTTAATTGGAGGTCATGGTGCTCCTTGTCCAGGTGTGCCTGGAGTATACGGTTTAATGGATGGCTTTCTTTCTGATTTAAGAATTCTGAAAGGCCAAGCATTGTATACCGGTACTACATATAATGTACCATTAAGACCTCTAACAACTACAGGACATCGAGGAGGATCTCAGAACATAACGGGTCAAATTTTATTATTGTTGCAAAATACAATTCCGGCAGGATTTCAAAGAACAATTGTATCAGGCACTTCATGAAAAATCTTTCTGATCTCTCACCAAGTTTAAATGGAGCGCGCGGTGGGTCTGTATCACTAAGAGCTAATTTAACACACATCCAATACGCGAATAATACTAGTTTGTCTTGGGTGAATTTAGTTGGATTTGCTGATACTGCACCTAACGGTATTAGGAAAACTGGGGGAGTTTTTACAGGCAATGTGCAGTTTAAAGCTACAATGCAGCAGTTAAATTATTTAACTATCGCAGACAACATTGCGACTGTAAATTTATCTTTTGGTTCTTTTTTTTGGTTAAACCTCACAGATAATGTTACGAGATTTGATATATTGAACATTCCTGATGAAACCGTATCTTTTACTTTATTTGTTAAACAGGCGACGCTAAATTCCACAGCTTCAGTCCTGTGGAATTTTAATAATAACGGAACAAACATAAAATGGCCAAATAACACACCGGTCACGCAAGTTTCTCCAACCAGCAATCAAATAGATATTTTTAATTTTGTTAAAACAGGTCCAGCGGCTGCACCAATATGGAGAGCATCAACGATAGGGCAGAACTTCTTATAACACACTATACAGTTTAAACCAGAACAACCTTGGTTTTTTGTAAATTTAATTGTATAATCGTTACAACTCTTAAACGGTTGGGGTTGTCTTAAATATGAAATCTTTACAAACATTAAAACCTAGACTTAAAGGTCCTCCAGGAGCGCAATTACAACTAAATGCGTCTACAACACATCTTCAATGGAAAATAGAGGGAGAATCTGTCTGGCAAAATTTAATATCTTTAGACGACCTATCTCCTTTAACTATGTCTAAAACAGGAGGAGCATTTACAGGCAACATACAAGTAAAAAATATACTTGAAACAATTGCTACTCCTCAAGGTACTATAGCAGGTGTTGTACCATTAGATTTATCTGCCGGAGGGGTATTTCAGATGACTCTTGCTGGAGATGTAGCTGGTTTTGATTTAATAAACATACCTACGGCTTTTTCAGGCACTGTTGCGTTAACTTTTACATGCATAATTTCTCAAAGTCTTTCTGCTATTAGAGGTGTAGACTTTAAATTTTATATAAACACCCAGCAGAAACCTATACGATGGCCTGGAGGATTTACTCCATTTATTTCGTACGGTTATGGAGCTACGGATATTTTCTCTTTCATGACGGTAGATGGTGGAGAAAATTGGTTTGGATTTGTAGGAGGTCAAGGATTCTAGTTCTATATCATGAGGGGCATATCTAGAACAAGCTATTTCAAAAGCGGAGGAGCAGAAAAGTTCCAAGGGCCTGTTTTAGGTGCATTATCTACACTTGCAGCCAGTGTTTTAAATGCTAGTACGCTTCCTGTAATAACAAATGTTGATGCTGTTTTAAATGATATTTATAACACCAATACAGCCGAGATTGAGCCTGTATCATGGATTGCAACTAACAATCAACCAAGTACACAGGTGTTAAAAAATAATTTAACTAAGTTATTAAAAAACGCCGCAGTCCCTTCTTTAGCTTTAGTTTATTTCAACATCTACGCATCTACGGAAAATAGCTTATATGTTTCGATAGAATATTCTAAAACTGAAGACTTTTCAGAACAAACATACAGTAAAGGACTGACAACAGCCCCAAATAAAAGTGTTGCTGTGTTTTTAGATAATCTATCTCCAGGTCAAACTTACTACATCAGAATAAGGGCAAGGAAAGTAAACTCAGCACAATTTAGTAGATATGCTCCATACACAATAGTAAGTAATGGATTGGGTGGACTGACAATAACTGACTACCTATTAAAGATAACCACAGCTAGTTCACCGACTAACGGATTTTTTAGCGGTATTTATTATATAAATGGGCAAGCTACATATCTACCTGCTTCAGGAACTGGGGAATGGAACGGTACTTATTATTCTCAAGGGATAGCTACAAATTTGGTTAATATTCCTGGTCTTGGATGGTCTGGAAGAATAGGAGATTTTCAGTATTATAATGCACAATTAGCTAACGGCTATTTTGAAGGTGAGTGGTGGTATTATGGGACACTGTCCTCAGAATTTTTCTTCAATGGAGGAAATGGATGGCATCAGGGACTATTCTATCAAGATTATGTACCATTTACAGGTTACTATGAAGGACAATGGTTTGGTGCAGGTCATCTAAAGCCGGGGTTAGATGCATACGGTAATGGAACTACTGATCAACTGATGTATTATGCGGGTGCTCCATACACAGGAGTTATAAATACAACTTATTATATTAACGGAGAAGCCACTACATTAGGTACTGGCGGTACCGGTACATGGAACGGTCAGTATTATAGTGGAGGTGCCTATGTTGGAGATGTGGGAAATCCGTACGATTCTGGACAAACATCAAGCCAGGGAAGTAGATTTAGCTCGGGGGTTACCTATGGGTAGTATTATTTCAGAAGAAGATATTCTTGGTAAGATAGCGGTTTGTTTTAACAGACCTAAAGACCTCACTGTGTTTTTTGCTGTAGTTGATCCGGGGATATGGAAAGACAACAAACCTGAATTTAAACTACCTAAAGATAAAGATCTAGTTTGGAGCGAACCTTTGGAAGGAGTCTACCTAATCAATCTTCCGCTGATGAGTATGTTTAAACCAAAGCTCACCAGTATTGAGGAACTGTTTAAAGAGATTGTGGATTGCGGATTTAAGATAGAGTCAAAAAGATTTTCTGTACCAGCTAAATCAAAACTTGTTGAAGTAACTAAAACTACCGACAAGCCTTCAATAGCTGTAGTGTGTATGTTTTCTCCAAAAGGGTTTGTGACCTATTGGGAGCAATTTTTAATCGATACACTTCTTCCAGAAGATGTGAACGTGGATGTTGTGGTAGGAGACAACACAAACAAGGAAGAGTTTAAACTTTGGTTTGATGGGTTTAAAGAAAGAATAGCAGATAGGTACAGTGGTGTGTATAGAGTTGATCTGGGTGTGCCTCATAGAGCTGAAGACGATATGCACTGTACAGAGATAAACAGGCATGGACACATAGCTAGAACATATTCTAAATTTTTGTCTCAGCTTGTGGACGGCTACGACTACATACTGACAGTAGAAGATGATATGGAGCCTACATTAGATGGGCTTGTCCTACTATATGAGCATATAAAAACTCTTGAAGAGAACAATGTAAAAGCTGCTGCAGTAGCCGGCTACTATCCACAAAAGATGGATCCTACAACTGCATGTATCAGCTTGCAGTCTAAAGTATGGGGAAAAATTCCTAAAATAAAAAACGTGAAACCAAAGCTATTCAAAGTAGAAATGCAGGGCGGAGGATTCACACTATACGACACTAGAGCTATTAAAAAAGTTCTTCCATATAGGCTAGTGTTCAAAACACTTTCAGGTAATTTTTACATGACAGGTTGGGATGGATATATTGGAGAAGAATGGTCTAAACTTGGATGGAAACAATATTGTGATGGATCGCTATTGTGCAGGCATCACTTTTAACAAAGCGCTATAGAAATATTATAGTGTTCTCGATTTTTTTGCGCAGATTTGCTATGATGATAGTATGCCGCAAAAAGAAAGAGAGTATCTTCCTGAAGACTTCGACGCTTACAGGTATCAAGAGCTATATCCTGATCTAAAGGATATGGATTCTTTTGCTCTAGAAGAGCATTATCTATATTTTGGGCAAAGAGAAGGAAGGGCTTACAAGCTTGAGCTGCCTCTAGATTTTAATGCGCAAGTGTACAGAATTAAAAATCCTGACCTAGCAGAACTATCAGATAAAGAGCTAGAGATACACTATTCTTCTTTTGGTGCTCTAGAGAAAAGAGAATATTCTGACGTATTTTTTGATGAGTTGTTCTTTAGAGAAAAGAACAAAGTTAACTCTGACAACGCTTACTTGGCTTACGTTAGAGATATTAGACAAATAAAATCTCAAGAAATACAAAGACTAGTAGACGCAACAACTTCAAAAAAATTTGATATAGTGTTGGTAAATCACAACAGCACTATAAACGGAGCTACTCACTCGTTATACATAATGGCTAACGAGTTAAAGAAAACCTGTAGAGTTTTGATACTAGATGTACGAGCGCAATCAGAAGAGCTTTACACAAAATACGGACTAGAGCCGACTGACTTTATCTACTATTTTGGCGATCCTACTTTTCTCTACTGGTTATGCACTAAAATAACTTCTAAAAAGATTTTATTTAATTCTGCTAATTTTGCAATGAGTCAAGTTGTGCGGTGGCTTCCTAGAAATAAGGTGGTTCTGTTCAGTAGAGAAATAAAAGAGCATTACACTAAAACAATACCATATTCTCCTGACTTTGTAATCACTCCATCAATAGCTCAGACGTATAAAAATAAACCTAAAGTACAGACACCTATACTACCTGGATTTATCAAAACAAGCATTGACCTGGATTATGCGAGATCTGTTGATGTGATGAATTTAGACTTATCGAAGATTACGTTGGGTATGTGTGGCAGCATAGGTGCCAGGAAGAACACCGGACTTTTCCTAGATGTTGCTCAAAGTTTACCTGAATACAATTTTGTATGGATTGGAGGGCACGAAGATTTAGGCACAAATCTTAAAAACGTGCATCACATCAAAGAGGTAGTCTACCCGTATAAGTATTATAAATTGCTAGACTGTTTTGTTTTGTTTAGCGAACACGAACCATTCGGTAACGTAGTCATTGAGAACTTATATCTCAACAATAAGGTACTCACATTCAGGGACAACATATACTACGACTTTAAAGACGAGCTGACTAAAAATAGCTATTTTGAATACCCTGGCAAAATATCTACAGCTACAGCAATAAAGCATATTTTGACGCATGCCGTAGCTAAAAAAGAAACTACACACAATTATATGCAGAGCAGTGCGCACAGGTATGTGGTTAATAATTTTACAGAGTATAAGAAAGATTTCTTAAAAACACTATTAATCTCTAAATAAACATGACTAGCTCTAATTTATTCAAACTATTGATATACGGACAAAACGCTAACAACATCTCTAAAGCGTTTAATGCAACTGGCATTGCTTGTGAGAGCTTTGAGCCTCCAGGTAATCTGAAGAATGCGGGTATTTGCTATTTTAAACAAACGCTAGAATCCTCGAATGCTCAATATGTTGTAATATCTTGTTTTAATACAAATCAATTCTTAGACGCTGTAGAGTTACACGAATGCTTGGATGCTATGCTTTTGCTGTCTAAACAAAACATGTGTGTTCCAGTTTTACTTACACTAGCACATCTGGATATGACGGACAAAAGGTTAAAATATTTAACCAATTTAAAAGCGTATGCCTCAAGAAATAATTTACTATTGGTAGAATCAGAGGCTAGCGATTGGGTTGAAGTTGCTTCGAATATACATAGCAAGATTGCTGAATATGTATCGAATGGAGAATTCAAAAATATTAAATACGACGCTCCTCTAGGTAAGGTGTTTTCAGACATTCAAGAGTTGAGTATAGAGCAGGAAGCAACGGCTGTTGAGATTGTGGGTAACGGTTTGATACTTGGCTTTGAATTTAACTCAGCTGCAAAATTTACTTCTACTCATGTTTTACATAACAAGACAAGAGAGAATGAGCGCCATGGTAAGGGGATCAGTTTTATTAATGGAGGCAGGTTTGTAGACAGCTACAAAGTTACATTTGAGCCTATGCTTGAAGGACAGAAGATTGAAGTAAAAAAGATTTTTTACAAAGGTAAAATTTCAAATGTTCTCGTTAACGATCTACCCTGTCAAATTTCTTTTGAACAGCCTACGGTTAAGCTCGGGTTCACTAACAATGCTCCAAAACTTGTACACCAAATAAACGAGAACAGAGCTAAGGTTTACAACTGGTGCACAGCTAATCTGAATAGAGTAGAAGATTGTGCATTATTCAACCATAAAGGTAAGAATGTAATTGTGATATTCTCTTCATCTGACCGTCCGTATCTTACAAATTCAAAAAAGCAATACTTACAAGAATTAGCCATTGCTTGGAAAGCTGATTTGCAGATCATAAACGATCCTTTGAGTGTGCTTACAGAAGAGCAGGTTGCTGAGGCAACAGCCTACGAAAGCCGTAGGCCTAACATATTAAATTATGTTTGTAAAATATTGGTAGTCTATAATGCCCTAGCTGTATATGACAGAGTGATGTGGCTGGATGATACAAACGTGATATCTCCATTTGCTCCTAATCTATTCAATGTTGTACCTGCTGACGCATTAGGTGCTTTGGTTATACCTAGAGAGTCCGGGTTAAACGATGCTCCTCACGACTATCGATATATTCTAAAAAATAGGGACACATACATCGATGACATCTACTATAACACCGGAGTAATGGTTATCCCCAAAATATACAGAAACATATTCAGCTTTGAATCTGTATCCAGGGATGCAGATTTATTCCAGAGCCCATACCCTACTCAGTGCTGGCAGAATTATTTGATGAAGGTGCACAACTGTAATGTTTACGACATTAGCTGCATGTATAACATGATGCCTTGCTGCTATCACTTTGAAAGAACTTATAACGAGGTCACAGATCTTAGGTATCTGTATAGTGAATTTCTAAAATACCATATAGTACATTTTACTGGATTTCACAAACATAGAGAGATGTTGCATGCACAGTTTTTAGATCATTGCGAACGGACGTTTAACCAGAAAATCACAATTGTTATCATGAACTTTAAACGTTCAGATAACATAAAAAACCACATCTTGCCATACTATGACAATATAATGGCGGTAGGGCAGATAATACTGGTGCATTGTTTGGAGTCTACCGTATTTGAGTACGACTCACCAAAAGTTCAGCACGTTTACGAGTGGGAAACAGACAGAGAGTATGGTGTATTTACAAGATACATAGCGGCTAAAAAATACACTAAAAACAGATGCGTACTGTTCACTGACGATGATGTCATTCTACCAGCAAAAACACTGTCGATGGTTTATCAGAAATGGAAAGAGGATCCGAAAAGGGTGGTTGGTGCCGAAGGGAGAAGAATATACAAAGATTTAGCTACAGGCGAATATCAGTATAGATCTACGGCTTTTCATGGAGATGTAGACTTTTTACTTACTAGCTGCTGCATGGCTTCATACGAAAATATACTGGCGGCTTGCAAGCAAGAGCCTATTATGGGGGACTACAAAAATACCACAGTGATTAAATGGAATGGGGAGGACATGTTTTTATGTTTGACTGCTAGTGTGTACCATGACATTAAATGCTATTCTGTAGATTCTCCAGTGGTTTCTCTAGATGAAGGAGGACACATTATATCAAAAGTAGATTCGCATGTAGAAGAGAGATGCAGATTTCTAAATTTGTTTTTTTCGCGTTATGCACCAGTGTCTACATTTAAACCTATTGAGATAGCTGTTAAATAAAGTAAGCAGGTTAAGTTTGCTGACTTAAAATGCTGGTTGACTCCTAGCTTTAAATAATAAATAATAGTATATATGACAACTCCGACTATCGCTCAACTAGAACAACAGATCATTAATCTTCGTTTAAAATTGGAAAACGAATGGAACTGGAAAGGCTTATTGACTCCTGAGCAAGAGGAATTACGTAAACAATTCTGGGCAGCCCATAGGGTAGAAATTGATCCTCTTTTGGATCTTAAGACTGAACTTGAGCTACAAGAAAAAATTGACAAGGCTCTTGAGGAAAACCCTGTAATTAAAGAGGTGGAAAAAGAAGTACAGACGGGTACATCCGCATCTTCAAAATCCACTGTAGGCGTTCCTGCTGCTGATAAGAAGCGTCATCACTATCTTTTGCCTTTACTTAAAAAGGCAATGGCAGCCAGGTGTCATACATGGTTGGTCGGTCCTGCTGGTAGCGGTAAGTCAACTTTGGCCGCTAGCGCTGCCGCAGAATTAAAGATGCCTTACGCAGCTCTCAGTGTTTGTAGTCAGACCACTAAAACTGATTTCTTGGGTTATCTTGATGCTCACGGTGTATACAGGTCCACAAGCTTCCGTGAAATCTATGAGCATGGAGGTATCTTCTGTTTGGATGAAGTTGATAACGGAAATGCTAACGTACTGGCTGTACTCAACAGTTCTTTGTCAGGCGACGAAACATTGTTCCCTGATAAAGTTGTTAAGAAACATAAAAACTTTGTGGTTGTATCTTGCGCTAATACTTTTGGTCTTGGATCCTCCATCAGCTATGTCGGGCGTACACAGATTGATGCGGCCACACTAGATCGCTTCTTCTTTGTTGAGATGCCTTATGATGACGGCCTTGAAGCTCACGTTGCAGGTTTCCCTGGTGTAGCTTCTCCTAAATGGAATGACGGCGCAGGTAAAGTTCCTACAGTTGAATCTTGGTTGGCTACAGTGCAAAAGGTTAGAGATATTGTGGCAGAGTTGGGAGTTAAAACGATCATCTCGCCTCGCGCTACATACAACGGTATTGCTCTAATCAAGCAAGGGGTACCTCAGCAATTCCTTGAGAAGGGGCTTTTGTATAAGAGTCTTTCTGCTGAAACTGTGGCTAAAATTCGCCAGGCTTAATAGCATGGATACAACTATCAAATTCGAATCTACAGAAGACTTTGTAGATTTTGTAGATCATGCCAGCATGATGGATGTGCTTAGTTCTGCCAGAACAGGCTGGGTTGAGGGAGCTGTAGCTATTCATGATCTATTGCAGAGTTTGTCTTTGTATATCGAGCCTGAGAAGTTCTGGAAAGAATTTAACCCAAGCCTCAGTGGGTTGTTCTTTGATATTGGGCTCGTATGCGCAGGCATTCCTGAATGCTGGTTAGAGCCGCAAGATGCTCAGAATAGAGGTTCATATGTATCTACTGACCCTGACGAAGAGCGTAGGATCATTAACATAGGCTACAATGTTACCACTCCTTACAATTTCTCTAAAACAAGCGTTATTGAGCGTGGTGCGATCACTGCTATTATTGCACATCTTCTAGAGCAGTCTGGAAGAGCTGTGAGTATTACGCAATACTGTAGCATCTCCAAGAATAACCATAACTTCTACGGTTCTTTGGTTGTCAAACCTGCTGACAGACTATTGGACATGGATCTATTAAGCTTCTGGCTTGTGAGTCCTGATTCTTTTCGTAAATGCTGGATGCGTGTGCTTGAAGGGCAGCCTAATGCAAGAAAGCTTGGATTAGATAACGGTATGTATGGCAACCCTGAGCCTAGTTACGGTAAAGAGCTTTCTGATGTTTTTGTAAAAGGTATCAGAAATAAAACTGAACTTTGGACAAGAACAGACAGTGTTGAGTGGGTACGAGCTTCCCTTGAAAAGCTTGAAATTAAATATTTTTGTTAGTTGCATGACCTAGTTTTGGTCAGTTAATTGGTATAATATATTGATAGGTTACATCTTACCTTAGATACACAATGAGCCTATTATTGAACAGCATAATCAAGCTTGCAAAATCGCTTGAGTTGAAACGGCTGATAAAGGCTAAAAAAAAGTCGGATAATAACGACTATGCAGGTAAAAACAGAATACTTGCAGATCTGCTAAATAAACATCCGAAACAATTTAAAGTGGATTCTGTTTTAGATGACAAGTACGTCGGACTAACTCACAAACCTTCAGGATTTAAAATCCATGCACCTAGGATGCTTATTCCTATAGGTATAGAAAACAGTATGCAAAAGAAAGCTACGAAAGAAAGGGTGCGAGTGATCATACCCTACAAAGGACAATATTTACTGGAGAGACTGGTGAACCCAGCATGGAAAGAAAATTTTGGAAAAAGACGTTTCATTGGTGGAGGAATTGAAGGTAATGAAACACCACAACAAGCAGCTAGTCGTGAACTCAAAGAAGAGCTCGGCATTAGTGTCAAGCCCGGTAGATTTAGATATATTGGAATAGATGCTGATAGCGGACAGCATTATCTGAAGCTACCCAAACACGCAATCAAGCCAGGTACGTATAAAGCTACAGTTGGGTCAGACCCATTCATCAAGCTAGAGCACGGTCTCCCTCATGGAGAAGACTATATTGGGCCTGACATTAAAAAATTAAAAAAACCTTTTTGATAAATACAGCTACCATAAAAATGAGCGAGCTTAATAAACGAAAAGCGTCTGTCGTACATGGAGATATCCTTGGAGGTAGAAAGCATCCTATAAGCTACCACGTCAAACATGCATTTAATGAGACTGTTGAAGTGTTTGAAGCCTTATTTAAGTTGCAGTTTAGAGAAGCTCATCTAGAGCTGCAACAAGTTATATTCGGCTATTCTATGTGGCTGTATCAGATCACAGGTGTAGATTTTTATTTATGGGGATGCAACGACACTGTTGAAGAATTCTATAACAGAAGAAAAGTATGGTTGGAAATATTTCAACTATACGATCTCGAATTCAAAAGCGAGTATCTGGATGACGGCAGCAACTTCAGAAGACCTCACAAAATAAAAGAAGCTATGCGTCGTGCAGGGTTTCATATAAACAATATGTTAGCAGGTAGTTTAAGTCGTAAATACACGATGCTGAACCCACCAAAATAAATAATATGTTACAAAAAATCAAACAGCAATTAATAGACAATATAGTGCTGTTAGTTATAGTGACAGCAGGCTCAATAGGTTCATTTAAGTCTGTTCAAGTCAATATACGTGTGAAAGAGCTAATTGATATGCAGCAGAGAATCATTCAATTAGAAAACACATGCATCGAATTATCTAGAACACAAGATGATCTGGATGATTTAAGACTTGAATTGGCTAAACACCTATCAGGGCAAACAACTAAAAAAAAGTGATAATACAAAGAACTTGGCACCCAACGCCCAGTTCTTTTTTAGCTACCAGCTTCAATATTGTCATAGTATAATGCTTATATGGAAAAACCTAAAGTAGCCTCAAAAAAGAAACCTAAAGACCAGCCTAAAAAAGATACTAGTCCTAAAGTTTATCAGAGAGAGAAGATAGACTTTGAACTACATGTCCGAGAGCTTCCATGGACAGTGAAGCAAAAGGCGCTAATAGAGCTTGGCGGAAGTAAAGACTGCAGGATCATTTTCCTGGCAGGTCCTGCAGGCAGCAGTAAGACCCTCAGCGCTGTGAGAATCGGTCTTGAGTTGCTTAACCAGAAGAAGGTTAGTGATCTTGTGTTTGTTAGAGCAGCTGTTGAAAGTGCTGATTCTAAACTAGGTTTTCTCCCCGGAGACATTGCCGGCAAATACGAGCCCTATATGGGGCCGTTTGAAGATAAGATTGAAGAACTTCTTCCTGCTGGAGAAGTTAAAAGACTTAAAGGCGAGGGCAGGTTTATCTATCAGCCTATCAACTTTGTACGAGGAGCTAGTTGGACTGCCAGATGTGTGGTTATAGATGAATGTCAGAATATGACAATCAACGAAATCCAAACACTGCTCACGCGCATAGGTAAGTTTACAAGAATGATCCTTTGTGCAGACAGTGCTCAGAGCGATCTGCCTAAAGCTAAACAAGGAGGTTTTGATAAGTGTCTACACATGTTCAATACTCCCGAAGCTGAAAAAATGGGCATCTATAGCTTAGCGTTTACTAACGAAGATATTATGAGAAGTGAGCTATGTAAGTTTATCGTTCAAACATTCGACGACAACCACAACACATTACACCCAACCTATTAATATGAAGACATTGATGTATATTCTTCTAGGGCTTGGAGTTGTGATGGCTAGTGCGGTATGTGCACTGGTAGGATTAATAACCCTAGCTAGACTATTTTTCTGATGAGGAGAGATCTGTGCATATTTGCGATATTGGCTTTTGTTTGCCTCAGCGATATTTTCCCAGGGCAACACGAAGATGAGTCGTATATTATACGCAGGATATATCTGGACGTTTTGGGTGTAGTGCCTCTACCTCACGAGATAGACTGGTACTGCGTCTACAATGATAATGGCTACAGCTTAGCCGTAGAGTGGGTTTTATCTAGGTCTAGAGATCGCTGGACTCCTGGCTGGGATCATATGAGTGTTGACGACGTTAGAAAAACGCTCGTATCTCATAACTACAAAAACTTCAGAAAAATGCCGTTGAGTAGAGAGCAACTACATAAGCAGTTGTGTTATATAGCTGGCGAAGAATACTCTGGGGATTATGCTAGCGTTATACAAGCTAGAGGTAAATTGATTAAGTATGCGCTAGAAGCTACAGACAGTGATGTTGACGCTATAGACCATCTAGCCTATCAACTCATGAGCAGAGTCACTACCATGACTGAAGCCAACTACCTTAAGGGTAAACTTAAAGACTATAAGCTTTCAGCTAAAACAGAAAAGCTAGCATGGGAAAATTTGCTAGATGAACTGTTAAGCTTTGAGGATGTAAGAAACAGATAGTTAAAAGCTAACTACCGAATCGTTGGCTCCGCCGAGTCTCCGCCTTCTTTCCTGTTCTTTCATGATTTCCTCAGGAGTGAGCACTTTATTTGACTCGCTTTCTTTAATAGCGGCAACCTCGCTAGTTTGCGATTCTACTTTTTTTTTACAACATCTGTATCATGCTGGGTATCTTGCTGGGTATCTTGCGGGATTCTGCTTTCTTCTACTGCCAGAGCTTTGAGACTTTCCATATATGCCTTTTCTTCACTTTCTTCTCTAGCTTTTCGAGCTTCAAGTAGTTTGTTCCAGGCTAAGACTAGAGTTACAGCGAGAGGGTCAAACACAAAGATAAGGGCAAATATAAAATAGCGGACGCTTTCGTCCACAGTAGAGTTGGTGGCTGCTGCAATAAACTTAAACGAGCCTACATCAGTGTTAGTATTCATATCTATCTTCAGTGTAGATATGCTCTTCTCTAGCTCGATGATTCTTTCTCTATCTTTCACTAGAGTTTCCTCTTTTTGTTTAATCTCTAGATTAGCTTCTTCGATAGCTTTGTACGCCTGTTCTCTAGGAGCCTTATAGTTGCCGGCATCTTTGACTCGTTGCTCTTGATCTTGTCTCAGCGTGGTGAGACTTTTGATACGTTCGCTATGTTCAGCTACACCTGTTTCAACAGCCGTTTTTTCTGCAACCAGAGATTCTATTTTACTTTCAAAAGCTCCTACTGAAGCTGAGTGTGTTTGGTAAGCACTAGTAAGAAATCCAAATATACCTAAGCTGGTTATACCCATCAAAGTAACTACAGCTACACACAAATATACTCTCAAGAGCAAACTGATTTGCTTCCAGTAGGTGTGTAGAAAGCTAGCTGCAACCAATTTTCCTATTTCAAGAGAACTAGCCATTATGCCGATAGCTAGTGCGCTGCCAGAGAAAAGAACAATAAGCCCTTTTATGCTAAAAAAAGCAGCACAACCTGCAACAAACAAAGCTGAAAATGCTACGAGTAGAAT
>Ga0078894_10000424_pt1 | contig 29229 bp, 12 predicted proteins | sample LauGreSu1BDMLBSD_2_FD_67506 | JGI IMG/M metagenome (GOLD analysis project Ga0078894, IMG submission 67506) | Freshwater lake microbial communities from Lake Michigan, USA - Su13.BD.MLB.SD (version 4) (version 4) | ecosystem: Environmental > Aquatic > Freshwater > Lake | place: Lake Michigan... | reverse complement strand
ACTAATAGTTAATGCGGGTACTTGTTTAAAGAGCAAATGACGATCATACGGCACTTGGACTAGTTAATCCTTAGTTTTACTACGCCGGCTTCACTGCAGTCATTCATATCACCGATACGATAAGCAAACAGTTAGATAGTAAGTTAAACACGGATACCGTATATCTATATAGTAAGTTGTTAAAAAAGCCGAAGTCTGACTATATTCTGAGTAAACGGGAAATCGATTAAATCCAATTAAGAGTAGATATAGTAAACGACATCCATATGCTAAAGCTTATATAACCCGGAGACGTAATAACGCATATTAACAATAAACCGGCATACCAGTATTTGCAGAGAACTGCGTGCTATTGTGAGCGAAAAACTAACTCATATCTATATAATTTACAAAAAACGGCACTAAAGCTGGGGACCTACAATGTTCTGTTTCCCGTCCACTCTATTAAGGTAAATAAGGATTTCAAATAGACCAAATCCCCAAATCAGTATAATATATAGTTTAAAGAACTAGAAGACATCGATTCGTAGACAAGTCGGAATATAATGCTAAACTACAAGTTAATGAACAATTCACTGACCTTTTACGATTATCCCTTTTTGGACTATATTAAGGGATCAATGCATAAATTTAGATAAGACCCGAAACACCAAATATTCGAAGCAGATCCACATTCGATTTGTATTAAGATACCTGGATTCGTAGATAACAAACACTTCGAGGAACTCTTAAAGTAAATATACGCTTATAAGCAAGAGTAATCCAAGGAAGCCACAAGCAATTAAAGGAAATCCACTAAGTAGACTGTAAGACCGCCTTTATAGCTAATAGTACTTGATTTATAAGGGAATTCCGGCGGATATATGTGCTGTATGAGTAAAATAATGGCAAGTATTGTCGATGAACGATTGTACGATCTAACTTATAATTTTCTCTATATACAGTCAATATAGGAATTATACCAAAATAAGCAAATAGATATTGATATTGCTAAGATTATGAATGACGACAAAACGTCGTTAAAGTATAAATTAACATAGTTATAATAGATAGAAAGGCGAATCGATAGTGAACATAAATTAAGGCAATAGGGGTTCAACTTTACAGCGTCGGAAGTCAATGAACGGCATATTACTGATATAGACAAATTACTATAAGATATATAGATAAACTAAGCAAAGCGGTTACTGAACAACCAAACCCCCGCCGTCGTTATTCTAACCGATAATATATGTAAAAGTGCCTGTTCTGTCTTTAGCAAATTAATGATTATGTTTCCTTCTATTATAGTAATAGGTAGGCCGGTTTAAGGGTTTAATCTATCTGGTAACCAAGAAGTATTTGATCTAAATAGTGGCCAAGGAGTGTTGTTATTACCGACGGCCTTTTACAAAATGTCGGAAAAGATGATGAATCTCTTAAAGCCAACGTTGAAACCAACTGTTATCATGCAAAACATTTAATATCCAAATACTCGCCAAGAAATGATTTAATGGATATAACAGAACAAACCCTAATTCATATCATATATAAAAAAACAATGCAGTCAGTATATGTAATCGTTTAAAAGGGCTTGATTGACATTTGTCCTTTAATGAATAAGGCGTACTATGACTAACTAATTTACTTATATATGTGTATGAACCAATAAAACTCTCCATATGGGGAATAATACCGATTTCATTACATTTTACATATAAGACTACCGACAATAAATACTATTTTTCGCTATATAAACTACTTTGCGAATAATGAACATCAAGGCAAGGACACTAATAATAGCATTTATTACAATTGCTGTTGTAATTTGTATTTCAGACGATTTAAGCTCGATATCCGCGGTTCTAGGGTTAATTTCGTTTATCATGATTTGTCACTTTTACCTCAATAGACACTAGCAGGATATAGCCGATATATTAAAGGACTACCAGTAATCGCTAACAACTACTATGGGGATCACCAGTTAACAAGGTAAACCTATAATAGAAGCTAATATACCCGATTAGTCACAAGTTCAATAGTAAGTTTAACAAGAAAGGTTTAAGTCTCCTAAAAAATAAGTAGAACAAGTGTTCAACGTCTAAAGTAGAATCCCATAATTCCCCAATAGAACTAAAATGACTTATATATATGAAGATACGCGAATTAATGATTTACTGAAACGTTAAAGGCCGCTTAAAGACATCAAATCACATTAAAAGATGATACACAATCTAGGGTACTTCAAAGAGTTATTTGAAGACGAAATATAATTCAATCTATAACGTTCAGGAGCCTGGAACGACGAGGTAAGAGATGAATCGGATATATGTATTTGATATAATAAACCGTATTAAAAGAATTGTCTAGAATGGAAGAAGTTAAATCTACTCCGAAATGTCCCCATGGCAAGAAAAATAAAGCATATTGTAAAGATTGCGGTGGCTCATAAGCATGTCCACATGATAAATAAAAGGCGAGATGTAAAGAATGCGGCGGGTCACAAGTATGTCCACATGATAAATAAAAATATGAATGCAAGGATTGTAAAGGGACTGCCTATTGCTTCCATGATAAATTCAAAAATTATGTAAGGATTGCAAAGGAAGTGGTATATGTATACACTAAATTGCAAAATCCAAGTGTCGATAATGTTGTCCTAGCGCATATTGTACACATGATAAACGCAAGGAAAGATGTAAAGAATGTAATGGCTCTTCTCTGTGTTTACATGGGATAATTAAATATGGTTGCAAATAATGTGATGGGACTGCCTATTGTACTCATAAAAAACGAAAACAGGATGCAAGGAATGTGGGGGAAGTGCCTATTGTTAACACGATAAAATCAAACGTAGATGTAAGGAATGTCTAGGCAGTGGTATATGTAGTCACGATACTAGAAAGGATTCATGTAAAGAATGTAATTTGCCGGGTTACTTGAAGGCCAGATGTTCAGCTGGTATCAGAGGGGCCTTAAAGGCAGAAAAGAGCAAACGGACGGTAGAATATCTAGGGTGTAGTATATAATAATTGAAAGAGCATCTAGAATCCTAATTTACAGAAGGGATGTCATGGGAACGAATGGGTACCGAAATACACATTGACCATAAAATACCTATAATGTATAATAAACCAATACTATAAGAAATAATTCAAAGACTTCATTATACTAATTTACAATCAATGTGGGCTAGAGACAACATAAGCAAAGGAAATCGTTTTATATCCGAGTGATCATTAAGCAAAGTTTACTCAATATCTTTTTTGACTCGGAAAACATAAAAGACAAGGATTTCTGCACGTGATAACGATATCATAATACTTCATTCTATATGAGTATATCTAAAAGTATAAATACGGCTACTAATAATGTCGCGATGACTATCTATTCATGAATTTGGAACTCTAAAGTAGATTTGTTTTTAAATATATATTGCCGTATATAGTCTCTGAAATGACTGGTTTGCACTAAAATGAAAATGATCAATAGCGACAAGTACTACTTAAAACATTGGGAGGGCGATTTCATTTATTAGTATTAAGATTTTAAGTTTTTCTATATACAGGTATTACCATATATTGACTTGTATTATAATGGAGATTTAGAAGCGTCATCGGCAGTCCCTCGTAGCAAACGCATTTGGATGATAAATACAATATCGCCCACTTAGTAATATTTATATTGTCGCGCATAGATTAAAATACGACCAAATATGGCTGTTAATCACCAGTTAGGACTTGTAGTAATCCGGGTCAAATTATTATGATTTTAGCTTATTTGTATTCAGCGATCCGTTTCTTTATTTTCTCTATTACATGGCCGCCAATTCGTTTATTTACCACTATATATTTCAAATATTTAAGATTAACACTTCGGCGTATAAATACTTCTTAAAGGATAAGATATAATATATTATTCAATTTTTTCATACCCTTTCCAGAACTCCTCTTGATTGCGCTAATATAAAGACTACTAAGGGCGTCGTCTATTTATTGTTAATTATCAAATTTATACTTATAACTTTCAGATGAACCGCCTCGATGGTCGGTATTCATACCAAATTACTTGTTTAGTAGTATCGAAGAGTCAAATACAATATAAACATTCCCTATTAATGTATTTAAGCGTTCATATGGTGCTGTTGAAAAAAACACATAGGGTAAATATGTATCATATGGTGATTAGTTTCTTTTTTTTACTTTAGACCCAGGATGCATATAACCGCTTTTCAATATTGCAAACAAATTATCAATAGTGGTTTCGTGTATCAATTACATATTCATTTAGTCGTCAAATATTATATCTTTACTTTCTATAAAAGACTTCTACTAAGCGGCGACCAGACATATTATTATCCTTTATATGCGATTCACTTGACTAAGTGTTAATTCTTTATAAATGTTTATGTGACGATTCTGTATTTATAGAACGCGGCATTTAGTCGAAATCATCACTTTCTGTTGGCGAATTTAAAACGGAAGACAATAAGACTCATTCACTGACATATTGATATATGATATTGGAATATAGATATTAAGCTTTCCTTTATACGAGATATATATGTGTTTAATTATTTTTATTCGTTATTTTTTAGATTAATATTTTTTATTCCGCGTTTAAATCAATGGATTCTTTAAAAACTTGGATTGGTGAAAATAAAATGTTGACATTCTTCGTCGTCGCGACACTGATACTATTTATTATAGTAGTAGGGGGTGGTGCGGGTATTATCGGAAAATCCACCGCAAAACTTGATAATCGCCCTAGATGGATGATGGGTGGTCTGAGAGACGATACCGGAAGTCACAACGCAAAAGACGTATTTGGCATGGGATTCGGGCTTGATTAGACACGTAAAGGAGTCGCTACCGTAGATGGTGTTTATAATGTCGGCCTCGGGGCTACTACTCGTTCAATGGGTGGAAAGACTTAATCGGAATACGGTAATCACCTCGGTCAGTGATCATATATAGTACTGAACATAAAACCGCTAATAATAGATTTGATTACTTACCTTTTATGAATATGAGTATTCAGTATAAATATAGCCCGGTATTGACTTGTTACTAGAGTACATACTGATTATATATAAACCTAATCGGATTTGGTAACCACATGTCCTAGACGGTGTTATTGACGACCCGAGGTTCATTGTTCCTACTAAGCACAAACGATATCTAAATAGAGCACAGTATTCATTTACCTCTACTCGACCAAAATGCTCTATAAAATGGTAATATAGGTCGATTAATTTGTATTTAGTTGTTATCGTAAGTCTGGGTCCCGGTGGTCTGTAAATACGTTAATCATCTAAGACTACTATGGGAACTCGACTATTTGGACTTGGAACGGGACTTAACCAATTATTATTATAAGGTTTTAACAACTTGTCTTAGTTCGTCGATTTACATTTACAGACTTCTAATATGTGGTTCTACATTGTTTGGGGGGATTAAACGAATTTCTTCAACATCTTTAATCTATATGGAGAAAAGCCTAACATACTCACCTTTTTGGTCGAATTCAGAACTAGATAAGAATAAATAAAATTAATCTGATGGGACGTCTTTAAAATCCCTAAGCATATCCTCGATAGTGTCTCTGTAGGACCCTTATTTTTTTATATCGGTTATTTGGGTGTTTTTGAACATAAATTTCTTAAAGAAGCCTTCTTATACCTTCCCTCCCCTTACTTGAATCGCGAGCTACATGTTTTTCTTCAGACTTTCCAGTTTCAACTTGATTTTACTCTTAGATGATTCCATTCTATTTACTATTAACTATTTTTTATATCCATTCTATATACACACCGATCGTCTATTGAGGCGTTACAGTACCATTAATCGCATATTTAGGACGATAAACATTGGATTCTGTTGCGAAGGAAATTACATATAATCGGCGAACTTATATTTCTTTAATATTAATAACTTAATAAGATATTTACATATTACATCGGGTCTCTACCACCCAATCATGTCTAATAATAGTTAGTAAGTGTTGTCAAGCCGGATTTGCATTTGTGATAATTATACATAAAGTAAAGGGTAACGAGCTGGGCCGTATTAACAATATAGACTACAATAGTCTTATAAATAACACTTAGCGGCGGACAACAACAATATGCTTATAGATAAAAAAAAACAAAATAACTAGTTAGTGTCCGCAGAAGACCTGAATTCTTCGCTCATATATTATCCGATAATGTCCGTTTTCTCTGTGATGTAATACACTTAACCTCGTTCGCGAGACTACCGTATTAACTAGATTATTCAACCGAACACGACTGATTGTCGACATTTGCGGACGCCTTTTTACTTATGAGAGTATCAGATAAGTATTAATACATCGGCTTTGTAATTGTCTAGAAATGTATATATTCTCCCTAATCGACCACTTAAACAAAGAATAAACTTAATAACTGGTTAATTTAATCTATCATTGCCTTTCTTTTGATGTTTTTGGACAAATATACGTTTATTCCAGTTCTTAAATATCGGAGAGATGGTTTGAGTTTGCGGATCATTTATACCGCCTTATCGTTATCATAGGGATTGTCCTAGAAGTATTTTATGAATCTTTACACTTCGTCAATCAGCTATATTGTGAATATCGAATGGGTGTCATCTCTTCTGCTGTTATTCCTCAATACTCTAAATTTATTAATCATATTATCTATCCAATTCATGCTTTCTTAAGGGTTAATCTCGTTTGACAATGAACAGCGGAGATTATTCCGGAATTCCTGGGCAATTGCTTATTTACACAGTATTTTAATCTCTTTAATGTTTAGGGTGTTTATGTTCTCGAATCCTATAGTGTATAGTCTTTTAAGTTTCAGTTTTTCGAGTTTGGCGTAGCTTCCATTTCCCTTTTCCTTATGAATTCGGCATTCTCGTTTAGTTTCATCGTATAAATCCTAATCGGCGGGGACAACAACACACTTATATAATAACTCATAGTACTTGATATTTACGTCTATGCTACGACCGACAATAATATGGTTGTTAATAAGATTTTATAGCTACAGCCCCGTAATTGGGTAATGTTTAATCCAAGACGCTATATTGTCTTTTGTTTCTATACTATTATCATATAGGATTACTTTGTAGTTCATTCTCTTTAGGTACTTAAACAGGATATTTGTCTGGTATTTGTAGGAACACGCGTCCCTGGAGTATAACCATAAGGAAAACTGTTTAAATCGTTGAAAGTTGTAGTCGCCGCTGATTTCTAGGTCTTTCTCAACTGCCAGTTCCTTATTAAATATAGAATAAGGGGATGTCATATTACTAACGACATTTTCGTGTTAAAGGAAGGTAATTACCATTTTCTCGCTTAAGTGACGGACTCTATGACATCCTTAGAAGAAAGACAAGGCACTTGAACTCTCTAGTGTGTAAACGTTTATCTGTATGTCGAAGTAATCATCGTCAAACGAAACCCCGGCTGTAATCGCACTATTATGAAGGACTACTTGATATTTCTTCCAGTAAGCGTTTACGTCCTTGAAATGTTTCTTTTTAACCTCTATATGGGACGAATACTTGACTTCCTCGTTGGTTTCTGCTAAAGACACGTCTTCTTGTATTTTTTCATCGGAACCGTGGTAGAATATAGCATTAATACCGATTGCCTTTAATTACTCTATTATATAGAACCCTAAGTTTTTCGAAGTAACCATCCCGTATATTTTCTTGTTTTCGTTTAAATAATTCTTACTAGTAGCCATTTTGACGAAGTAATCGACTACATGTTGCTAATAAGTAGAAATATAGGGAAATACGGCGTAGAGGTAGTCCTTTCTAGGCGAATACTGGTTAAATATGATATCCCAGTCATCGCATCCTCTGAAGCAATTTAAGTATTCTATTGTCTTCTTTTCTATTAACCCGTCCATGTAAACGACATTCTTGGAGAACTATATTAACTTCATAAACTTTAAACATATCTCGGAATTCGCATGACATGCCTAAAGTCTTTCGATGATACTTTCAATTTCATCAACTATTAGTAAGTCGGGCAAAGTGGACAAGTCATATCTACATAATGAGTCGATTTACACGATAAGTCGTTTGTGCGTTTTACTGTTCAACTTACCCTTTATTGTCATATAATTCTACAAGCTATACTTATTGGCAAATTCAATGGAAAAGGTTCTTCGGAACGACAGACATAACACGCTTTACTACTATTGCATATTATCTATTATTCTCTTGATTTACTGGGACTTACCCGTTCCCATGTCTGATATCACATAAGTCGTCGGCTTCGTCAATTCGAATTAGACAAACTAGTTGTTTTAGATCTAGGTAGCCATTTACTGGAACGTATTCGCCTCGTTGATTTGTTAATATACATTTATAAGCCTTTGGGATCGACTCTTTGACTGCTCACTTAGTATTGGCAAATCGGCCTTTACGATTGGTACCTTCTTGTATATATTGCCTCTTCTTTGGACATTAGAGAAGCAATTGACCATTATCCTTTGATTTTCCATTGAAAGTTTGAGATTGTCCGTTTAATGCACTGAGTCGCAAACTAAACACCTATATGGAGAATCGCAACTTACTCTGTTCTTAGCTAGTTTCCATTAAGAAGGGAGGGTAAATGTCTTGTTGGCGATAAATGTAATTATAGAAGAATCGTCAATGTCGACGTTACCATAGGAATCGCAGAATCTAGCGGGGTCAATAGGAGGGTCATTGTCAAAATGGATGATCTTACTAAATTCCAATACGCAGTTAGCAGTATTCCCTATAATAAAGTCTGAAAACACCGATTCACCTTCAATGATAAACGGTCTCCGGTCTATTTGGTTTTACTTGTCTATCTTGAAGCAAAGTGGTAGTCTAAGCGACTGATTTGGCCCTTTGTAGACCCCGATATCGAATATTGATTTAGTTGTTCCGGTTATTTATTTGTATTTGTCGTCCATCTATTGAGCTAGAAACAAGTTCATTTTCTTGGTGCATTTGATGTCTACAACAAAGTGATATGAAAACTTCCTTTATTTAGTCGCCTTTTGGGGATCCATTGTAGCGACGCATTTATGTATTCTAGGCTGTATCTTGATTTCGAGTAACTTGTCTAGTATTAAGTTAATTGATCTATATAAGGAATGTTCGCTTATTTGTTCATCTGAGTCGATATCGAAGTACATCTTGTTCAAGTCTTTGTGAATTACTTCGTGGAATGACTTATATGGGTTTTCAAGTATAAGATAATAAATATCCGAGAATTCCCTAGTAATAAACTCTTTAAAGCCCTGACCTTCAACCCGTAGAATACACTAGTTGTCTTTTGGCATTTACGGGGCTTCTATGTCGGAAATCTTCGCATATGTCTTTATTTTTTCTTCAAACCCTTTACTGTATAATTGAGTCTTTGATCCGGTTCCTTATGCCTCACCGTCCAGGATACTTCGAATTGGTCTTAACATATTACTAATGGTTTGCTAGACTCTAATATCTTAAATGTTCTTTAGGGTTAAATAACAGGCTGGAATAATTCTATCGCCGAAGAACAAAAACCTGAATCCGCCTTGTTTCGCAATATTGTAATTCTTCTATATATATTAACATCTAGAGTCGTCTTAAGAGTATTTCAAGAATATAGAGTAGTTATCAATAATAGACTAAATGTCTTACGTTTCTATTAGGTTCTTCAACACCGCCTCTTCTTACTTATATAAGCCAAAGAAACAGTGTTTATTGTGTATTTCTTGTTAGATGTTGTTATTACAACTGCATCCCATTGTAACCGTTAATTTATCACCATGTTTGAATTATGGGTCTGTGAGTAATTGCTTAAAATAACGACTAATGCTATTATTTCTGTAAGCGGAATAGTTTTCGGAATACAGGTCTCCTTTAACTTATATATAGAATTCTTGTTTCTTTTTGTTTTCAATAAGGGATATTTAACTGTTTTTCGCCCGGGGTATGATCATCTTAGTGGCAAATTTATCAGATTCATATTTGAAGCGAAATAGACCTCTTTTGCACTCAAGACTCTTATTGATCTATTAGTTTAATTTTTCCCAGCCAATCCTTTATCCAATAGGGTCTCTTGAAATCGGCCCTAACGTGAATAGACAAGAGTCGGTTTGCTGTTAAATGACCTAATCCGCGATATCCATAGATTTCAGTATTTCTTTAGCAACATTACATGCCTTTCTACCAAATTCGACAATCAGATTAAAACATAAAGGACTATATATAGAATAGAATTCGCTTCCAAACAACCCGCAAGTACTCGCCAAAATTAATTTAAGCACCTGTTTATCTATTTTTTCATCGGCTGTAAGTCCTCGTCTTCGCTTCAGTAACGGTTCTAGTATACTGGGAATAACCCCTCTTTTATTGTCAATTATTACTCTATCTATTAAAGACTTATCTTCTACCGCCTTTCCGTCATTCGTGTCATTAGATTGGTGGATTTCCTTTACGGTTTCATAAGAAATGTTTTTAGAGACTACAATTGTTCCATACAAGGAAAAGAAGTCACCTTCCGCGATGTTTTCAAGAATGCACTATTACAGGTCTTCCGGGGCCTAATTATACAATCCAGCAATGATCTTCTATTTCTACTTATTGATCTAGTTACTGTTATAAACAAACATATATCCCGAGTTCCAGTAATTCCTTAATATGAAAGTGTGTATATTGGACGCCGTTGTCTCATAAAGAGCAAAACTCAAAGGGATCTACAAATATTCTATTAATTTCAGTTATACCTATATATTGCGGGATTCTATATATTACTCAATCAAACACTTAAACTCTTGAAATTCTAATTACTTGCCGTTGTCTTATTGAATATTTAGATTGTCGTTTATATTGATGAAATAACACTTACTTAGCTCGTCTATATTTGTAATTTATTTGATTACTTGACTATTTCTACTTTGCTGTTTATTTGACTTAATCGTGAATTGTGGGTTGTAATTATTAGAAGCCAGTGCTTTAATTAGAGTCCCGCTTTGTTCTAGTGTACATTACATTCCTATTAAAAAGACAATACCTGAATCGTTGAACTTGTTGATTACTTAGAGGAAATTGTATATTAGAGACCGATTGCTTTCCTCAATGCTCTATTTAGGCAAGTTATCTACATCGGTTATTTAGTAAGTAGTCAACAGCTGCTCTTCATCACACTAAACACCAGTATCGCAGCAATAATAAACTTAATAGTAAATACTTTATTGCATCAACTCATTTTACTTTATATGGAAATAAACTTGGTAGTACTACTAAGGAGCCTGGAATTCAATTTCATTTTCAATTATGTATTTGTCGGTTAACTCTCTAGATTTGAAGGGACTTGTATTGTGAATGTTCAGATAACCAAACTGCGAACTATTACTATATTACTTATATATCTGTTCAACGTTACGATACTAGTTGAGCTTAACATCAATTTCTATCATATTCACCCGTTTCTTGCGTATCAACTAATTGTCCTCAATTTCGTTATTCGTATATATCTTAAATATAGGGGTTTTCACCCATTACTGAGTAAAGGTAGAGTCAATTGTTGAAAATCCGAGTTTATTTTTATCATAGGTTACGTCTATCAAAACAGAATTCATTATTTAGTAGTTCCTTTTTAACATGGAAATATATATGTCGTGACCATCTCCTCTTTCTCCAACTTAATTCCCGGTATTCCACTTTACTCTAAGTACCCACTATATTGGCTGTTATTTGCAGGATTCTAGACAATATACACTAATTATTGCGAATACATAAAAGGCGGGTAAGTAAACCGATATATGCCGGCAAATAAGACACTATATATAGACTTGTATTAGTATTACGATACCGCTTAAACTAGATAGTTATATGTTCATAATATCAACCCATAGGTAGTATAGATAATACTATTGGGTCCTAAAGCGCTATCGTATATTTAAACGATAAGTTTCCATGATTAAGGGCTTCTACTTGAAGTATGGCAACAAGATACGAGAACTACTTTGACACATGCGTAGACTACTACACCGTAATGGAAAACAGTTGGGAATGCCGGTGAGATGTTTGATACGATATCAGCGCAATCGTTCGGCTTCTCCTTTATGTGTTATATAATCTATCTTAGTTAATTAACGACAACATACATTTAAGGTATAATAAACATATATCTATCGTCTAAGAAAACTAAACAGTACTACATACATATTTACGAAACAATAAGTTATACTCTATATGCAATAAAGAGCGCGGGTAAAATATATCAGACGCACAAACCCCGTTATCTTCTATACTAATTAACAGTTTATTTGGGATGGTACTTATATGGTGTAAAGAACCTACCAACAGACTTAATTCGGTATTCATTGTATTGTTGCTGATAGTATCACGCTGGAATTCGTTAGAGATATTGTACACTACACATATAGAAATGAATTGACCGACATATCTGGGTATTATAGGCTGTAATGGAAGTGTTAGTTACAAATTGACCCGCCGACATAAGACTTAACGAGAAGGTCTGGTAACGATTGTCGTGATGTGTTAGTTCGGGTTTAAGACGTCTAGGTAATAATCCTTAAGTAGTTATTGGTGCCGATAACCAAGTAAAATACAATAATATCGTTAATTCAATCGGCAACAGAAATTGATAACTAGGGCAAAAGAATAAATAATGTATATAAATATATGTAGAAGGTTGAGTTGTCTTTTGATATGATCGATGAAGTCTTAATGTAATTGTGTAGTAAAGACCCAAAATTAATCGGATTTGTAAAATCATTGTCTCTGGTCAAATAGTTATAACAACCCGTCCGGGAACGAGAAATTGTAGGCTAAGAGCTAAATAAATCTGAATATGTAATTAAAGAGTATAACTATGATATTGGTACTAAAAGACTCAAGTATTTATTGGGTAAAATAGAACTAAGTGATTTTAGCATGTAGCGCATAACCACTAGAGAAAAGCCGGTAAATTACATATTATAATTCAATAACGTAAAGCCGATATGGACTCAATAAGTAGTGGATTAAAGTATTTTTGGTTTGCAAAAAATCGCAACGATTAACGGTCGGGATATACAGGGTAAGTTGATTGAATTCCCTAATACATAGACTATAAGCGATGCATATAAATTGACAAAGGCTCTCATTGAAAGCTTCCTTTAGATACAAATATAGGATTAAATCGACAGGGTGGTGTTATTACCTATTAATCTAATTGATAGTCCCATTGATGACTACTATATCTTAAATATTATAATTTTGGCATATGCGCAATATCACCAAACTTGTACCCATTATAGAGATATTTTTAACTATCCCGGAATATCATTACTATTAGCAATATAATCTACTAAGGAGACACCAGTGTAAAAATATATAACCCGCAATTTTGACTTTATCAAGGGGTACTACTCGCAGCTGCACATCGACCAATTCATCAGTTAATAAATGAACAATATCAAAGAATAATTACTATAGTAGAGCGGGTAGGTCAAATCCGAAGACAAACGCTTATAATTATTTGCGGAATTTTAGTAGCTATTTGTATTGGATAAAGGCCTTAATTATAATACCGAGTTAAACCCAACATTACGGGAATTCCCCAAATATTATGATATTATTAATCTATACAAACACTGTTTAACGAACAAATGCACCGTACAAGAAAATGACTATAATATAATGCTAAATTGTGGATTTATCAGTGTCTAAAAGCTTAAATATCTAATATGAATAAGGATATATTGAAAGGGTCCTTGTAAATAAAGATTAAATGAACAACTAGTAATCCCCAAAATATGTAAGTCTTGTTGGCTTTCCCTTTGTCAATCTAAGCGTGGATGACGTGGTGAACAAATTAAATGATTAAGTCACTAATAAGGTAACTCTTAGGGCCGATCCAGAGAATTAATATGATGATAACGCAATTAAGGTCCTATACGGTGAATAGTAAATTGGGTATATTGCAAAAGACAGTTAATAGTACGCATAGCCCTTATTGGGTAGACAATTAAATATTTCACTAGAATAGTAATTCCCCCGTAGTGTCAAACTAAAACTTGTATTGGACGAGGAATCGAGTTAATGAGTAACTGAAGAGTCGAGTGTTTCCTTCTCGACATCCGAAGATGTTATATGATCCAACACCGGCTACATGTGATATGTAATGATAATTAGACATTTAACCTCTGATTCATTCCACTCATTATTTTTTTAATACTAAATGTTATAGTATATTTTGTCAGTTTTTACAATCGCAATTATGACAGTTATCGTAGGCGTCCTCGTTAAGAAAGCAATGCATCTAATTAGCCCATAAGTAGTACCAGATGAGTGTAAATCGTGGAATCGACACAGAGTGATGGAGAAATCCCTCTTTTTAACTGGGTTGATAGTAGGTTCCTTTGTTGAAGCCCATCAATACATGAGACATTAATAATGGGTAGCCAGTAATTAGACGACTTAAGGGTAAAATCTCTACTAATTGTAATCAAGTGCCCCTTCGGCAACGCCCATAGTAACACCTGAATCAGTGACATCTGTAGTCGTACCGGTAGTGTCTGCTTTTATGAATAAACGAAAGTGATGTACTATCCAATATCAATTAATAGCGTAGTGGAACGAGTCCAGGGAAGTTTAATAAATAGTCTCAATAAATCAAATAAATAACAACCTGGTCCGTCAATAGCCATGTTCTTCCTGTAATTCACAAGTTCACGAACGAAATGCCTTCCATAACGACTAGAGACATATTCTTCTATATATAGGGATTAATTAGCTGGTATTAGATACCATTGTTTGTTGTTAATTATAACTTAGAGCCCGCTTCACCGCATTCGTATACGTTATAGGTCTTGAATTGATTTGACAATATAGAAGGTTAATGATCTGTATTGAAAAAATGTATTTAAATGAATACTATATAGCCTAAGTCTCATAAGGAATTATTGGCAATTTTAAACGATTCTATATATAAGAGCAAATACTGCTTTGCCCAAGACAATGAAGACGCAAACAATAACTATTTTAAATATATGATGAAGAATCCGGTCGATCTCCAAATCACGCAATTAAGTTAATTATATCCTTGGAGTAATTGTATTATGTAATCAAAAGCTTCTGGTACTCGATGTTTACTGGTTATATATCAGTGCTATGTTTACCTGGTGTTTGAGCGAGAAATCAAGATAATTAGTTACTCGTTTCAAGCCGAATTAACGGTGTTTGAATGCGAATATATGTAAAATACAGGCGAATCCAATATTAACTTACTGGGTACTTTGTTGATATACGATTAACATATGTGGCAAGGAACCGAAGTATACAAGTAGAAGTACTTTTTCAGAATATGGAAGATAAACTAACTAATAGATTAACTATGCAATGAGGTAAATCCCGACGTAAAGAGTCAAACCGGCAATAGTCAAGTAATTATATAATAAGAAATCAATTCAAGCATAAACTAGATCGTTTCAACATATAACAACCATTCAATTGCAGTTCCGTCTAATGGGTTTGATTATTACAAGTTAAAGTAAAAGCCATTTGAGTCGATAAAAGAAGGATTTAATTAAAAGTAGATAGAGAATAGCATTAAACGAGTATATAGTTCGGAATTCGCGAATGATGGTATTATTATAAACACAAACGACCCCTTGCAGTATTAGCAGATTTATAAATGGAAACCTATAGAGAAACTCACGATCGACTTTAATTTATCTCTAATTGGCAAAACCGAAATATAGTCGGAAATCACTTACTTGTATTAATTAAAAGCATATAATCCAGATTTAAACTAATCTGTTGAATTTACCTCTCCTATTGTTAATTGTCCAAATACATTTACTTCCGACCGATAACTAGATAATATGGTAGTAGAGCTCTTATATAATAAAACAGATAATAATTGGAAGTTCGTATAAATTAGAAATGACAAACCTTAACATGGTCGCGGTAATTCGCTAAAGGCCGCCAGAAATATAATCTCTAACATAGTATTTAACATTGACCTAAATATGCTATGTTCGGGACTACCTAATAGATACTTTGAGTTTAAACGACCAAAGCAATACGAAGCAATGACGAAGTTTATCAACCAAGTTAAGTAATAACAAATCAGATGTATATATAAGGAATTAAAACAATTAGGAGTAGAAAGTCCTGTTGTATTAGACTTGGGTGCCGGTAAAGGTGCCGATATCCTTAAGTTTTAGGACTATAACCATGTCATTTGCGTTGATTCCGATAAGTATGCGTTGTGGGAATTAGCTCAACGTACTTCGGCACTTAAAACGAATACTTCTATTACTACTATATAGGCTAATTTAGAATCTTGGTCGTCTATTGACTTACTTCCAACGTAAACTCATTTACTTAACTGCAATCTCGCGCTTCACTACTTCATTGACACGCTTCCTTATATCGTTAGACAAAGCAATCCCCTTATCGTTAATTTACTCATATTAGACGGCTCTCGTATCTAAACTCAACAGACTATATATGAAAATGATAAGAATGGTAAAGCAGTTATCAACGACAACCCAAATGCTAGTGTCGGACCCGATTATACTATCAAATATCATTACCATAAATTACATTAAGATTCCGATATAATTGCCGTTAAATTACCCTTTAGAAATGAATACATATAAGAGTAAATACTCTAACCGTAATCTATTATTGATACTATGAAAGACTTGTCCTATTCACTGTAATAGTATACTACATTAGATAAATACCTTCTAATAGACTAGACGCCGGATAAGCTCACTCAAGCAGATAAATTGCATATAAGCAATTATGCCGTCCTTTAGTTCTAATTAAATCAATGATATCGACTATTAATCCATTACATTATATTTTTTATCATATACAGAAGTACTTACCATCTCTATTTGCCCAGTAAGCGTATTAAGGATATATTAAAAACCCGGTTTATAAGATGAATATAAAACAGAAACTTTTGTAGATAGTTAACGATAAAAGTGCTTATGAAGTAGTTAAGATTAATCCTGAGTTAATCGATATGCCAATGTCTTATGGTGCGCAATTGATCAAATACTAAATAAAGATAGAAAGATAAATAGATAACCAATAAGTACATAAATACTATAATAAAAATAAAAACACTTACGAGTACAGTCATTAATTCACATCCTTTATGGCTGATTTATTAACGAACTTCAAGTGTCATTTAACAATATATTAAAGAAATACATAGTCAAACGAATCTACTCTAGTTGATAATACCAATCAATTCTCTATATGTAATCCTTAAGGCAAAATACAATCATAGAATGATTAATAATATATACTTCCTATTTGTTAAACTAGCGCGGCTCCTCCAGTTATTACTCTTTAATTACCTTATTATGATTAGAATGAAATTTCCCTATGGGTTTCTATTACTTATGATGTGTTTGTGTTGCCGGTCTCTATTCGAGCTAAATTAGGACGTATATGAACATCATAAATTCGATAACTATATCAGCGTACAAGAAGTATGGTTATCTCTATTATGACCCAATTATTTTTATTAATATGGTCAATTCAGCGGTGGCAGAAATCGTGATTTCAATTCTAGATAAATAACCATCGATTTAAAATTTAAATAAGACTAAGACCTCCTGGTAAGGGGTAGTGGTACAAGTCGGGAATCCTATATAATAATAAACTGACTTACAAATCACTATATTGATATATATCTCTTATTAAACTTAGAACCCGAAGATATAAAGTTACTCTTCATAATAGATACTTATTCCTATGTTATTGTTTATTGGTTAGTAGAAAAGTATATGTTTCTGACTTTGAATTACTACATTACTTTGAGACAAGTAGAACAGGGTCGCGATTAAACCAATTCCCCTTTTTTGTTTAATCTAATGACTATAAGATCTATTTACGGATATCTGTCTATTTTGCGCGGATCGAAAACAATACCTCCTCTATTCAAATATAAATAACTGACTTTCCTATAGTAATTGAGAAGCGCCTTTATTTCGGCATGTATGGTAATTAGATGCTTCTTATATTCATCAAACCCAATTAACTCATTATATTGCGGGGTTTGGACTATTTCTCCATTGATTATAATAGCCGCTATTAATTTATATTTCATTCCATTTGATATAGATGTTTAAACCCGGGTGATAAGGGTATTTATGATTGTTTACATTTATATAATTTGTTTAATATACGAATAACTTACTAGGCTACAATAATATAGTCTATAGAAATGGACAACTAATAGAGAAAAGACGGAACCCGCGGGCGACTTTAAATCTTCCTATAATTCTCGTTAATTGCAATTGGTTTGATTTGTATTGTTTTAATCTATATAGTATTTACTTATTAGAATGCTTCTAGAGGTCTTATAGAACTCGGCAACACTTTAACCGGTAATTCTATTTCTATGTCGTTTATGATACCGCAAATGTTTTGGTGGCAATACGTAAATCAAGTAACGAATACAATAACCCGTATAGAGGAAATAAAATAGGGATCTGTTTATATAGTATTAAGAGTAAAGTCCTTAGGCAATAGTGAATAGGAAATCAGGGATAACTTCTGGAATATTTTACGTTTGGTACAAGAAACGCGTAAGTAGAGTTCTAAGCGCATTTATATTATATTATCGGGCCTTTTCGGTATATATAACGATTTAGAATATTAATTGTTTATTGAGGCTTTAGACGCGGGGGTCTCGGATATATTCCTTACTATATAAGCAAATAGAACCATTTCAGAAAGCAAGATAAATACTATATTAGATAAAAAGGGAAGCGTAAGACTCGTAAAAGGGTATTATACCGGCGACATTAAAGATCGAATGGAAATACACGAAAACTATATGAAATTGTCACGACTTCTGATAAAGTCAAATATCAGCCATATACTTGGTACTCATAACCTTATTAAGATATCACAGTTACGCGATTAATTCCCAGATATGTCCAACCACATTAAATTGGGATATCTCTACTATATAAATGACTATTACTAGAACTAAATTGACGCGAATCCATAGCTGAAGGAATTTGACATAATACCCTAAATATAAACTAGTGAATTATCAAGTCTTTCGGTTTTACCCTATATAATAGATGCTCTAGAGTATTGGAATTTCACACTATTGTTCAATCTAATGGGCGTCAATAAGTATTTCCCTAAATATCCAAATATACCGCGTGGATAACTTAAATGAATAATAGCTCCCTTTGAGGCTAACTCTAATACATACTTAATCAATTATTACGGTACTAAGTATATGTGAATAGCAGTAGACTTCTTAAGCGAATTAGTGTACATTCAAAGTAATAAAAGGTCGCGTCATCATTTCTGTTACCCCAGTATTCATCGCGTATGTTAGTCCGTGTGATATGCATCTGGCCGTAATTTGGTCTTAGATGTATACGATATTATAGAGAATTCGGTCCTTCAATTAGAAATACTCGATGTTTAACGTCGTCTCCTGCCTCAGTATATACGAATAATTAAATAGAGCTGCGAATATACAAATATAAGTATGTTAAACAAAGTTCTTGAAATGTAAAACCTAATTAACTGTAATAAATGCACAAAGCCATGTAAAGGTAATCGCGGTCTAGCTATCCACCAATTTTATTGCAATAATAGATAAAAAAATACTATAGAATGTCCAATTTGCCTCTAAACAGTCGACTAACATAGCAAATTAACATTTAAGTGCGGATTTTCTGGTAAACACTAGATTTGTGATATATGCTTTCAATAGATGTAAATCAATTCTTTACTAGAAGGTAATTAACATATCAACTGTCCTATTTGCAGGACTTAGTCTTCTCTTTCCGTCAATGTAAGAATATTTATAGATTTTGCCATTTTATATTACAAGCTACTAACCAATATATCATAAATAAACGATATATCCACGCGATAACACTTAATTTACCATATATAACATCCTTAATTTGCTCTAAACTAAAAAGTCATTGAAAAATTAACGATTGACAGTTCAGTTGAACAGTTCTCTATCTTTATAATTAAACACACTCTCTTATAAGAAAATAATTCAAATATACTTCAATGAGTGAAATCTCGGTAGATATCTTCTTTTTTATCTCGGCTATTAACGCTAATGCTGTTATATATAGGAATCATTACTTATACGCACTAACCCAAAATTGAATTACCGAATAAAGACCCGTACAAACGAAGCAACTAAGTATTAATATAGTCGAAAAGGATGTCCTCGGCTACCAAGTACCTGTGTTCCAAATAACCCGTATATCTACACTTTAGCACTTAAATTACCATATATAAGAATATTTAGAATGCCGTCCAATAAACAAATATATATTGATATTGCTTATATTATGAATTACGATAAACTTCGTTAAAGTGCAAATTAAAACAGGTATAACCGATGGAAGGGCGAATCGGTGCAGTTAGGCTTTAATTTCGGTATAAACTATATAACTAAGTATCTAAAGCGAGTATATTAAAAGACAATCGACATCATAATAGTTAAGTTAAATTAGACTTTGTTGAATATTTTACGGTTATAAAAGAACAATAGTGGGCCTTATTATTATATGCGTCAAAGCGAATAAACTGATAACTAAGTTAAGACTCTTAATCAATCGGTTAATTTCGATACTCTTATATTATAATTATCTTGGTCTATTAGACTATGTTCTAAAGCGAGGTCCCAATATCGTCGTTTCAACTCTGATTTTATATTATAATTACCCGAAGACTACTAAAAGGATATACCCACAGTATTTGGTATATTTTGCTTTATAACACGGTAGAACAGCTCTAACTCGGCATCGGGAAAGTGCGCACAGTCGCCACTACTCATGAGTTTCGCAGTTGTAAACATGAATTTGGTTTAGCTCTGTAAGTCTTATATTTATACTTGTTACTGGTATCCTTCGTTTAGTATTCGCATGTCCATTGAAGGCCCCGAGCCCCAAACTTTCTTATTGAGTAATTGTTCGCGTATATATGGTATAAACTAGTGGTAATTCAACTCGATAAAGGATTTGCCTTGATTTAATAAATATTGCTTGAATTCTTCATATGTATAAGACGATTTCTTTTCGATAAAGTATCTATTGCTACTGTCTACTTTATTCCGTTTAACCATATGTTTTTAGTATTACCTACATACTCTTATTGGTTTAAATTCCCTTATATATAATTGAGTATGCCCTTGATAGTCGCAGGTGGCAGCCATATATGCAAAAAGCCTATTATCCGGGTATACAGGGATAAACTCCATATCAAATAACATCATTTTTAATCGCCTTTTTAATACATCAATGTTCACGTGGGTTACCCGTATCATATAAAGACTAATTGAACTATAGTAAGGGGTTTTAAATCTATATAGAGACTTGATACTACGTCTAATGAGTGAATCGAAGTGCGCGAGACTGCATAACGGGATCATAATTACTATATAGAGATACTATTCGCAAATGGAACTTAACATTCGATATCCGTCATAAACTCGCTCTAATACAACTGTACGTACTAGTTAGTTATTTCGCACCATATTTAACCTATTTGATACTATATACTTGTTAAATTCTCTTAGTACGCGTTAGATGATAATTAACACCAAATCATGTGTTAAAAAAAAGCTTAGTTTGACTCAAAGAAAACACTCGATATATAAGGATTTATACTCAGACACACTAATTGATATATTATTATTTTACTTATTTGACGACCTTTTCGGTTGATCGCTATTCGTACCATTTTTTATTGTCTTTTGACTTAGCACCAAGTTTATAGAAACAAATATCGTCTTAAATTTCTTATTCGTCTTTCCATTCGTCTATTTTCTTAACCTTTATCTTGATATCCTTTCTAGTTGAATCATAAGAGATTTTAGTCCAATGATCGTTCAGTAGTTTAAATACCTCTACAATGGCATTATTGGGTAACTAATTTAAGACACTTGTATAAAGTCTAGCGAAGTCCGCGAAATCCTACATAAAATAGTATTAATTGATCATATGTGCGGGTAATCGAACGCGTTTATCTTTAGACATCTACTAATGGAAGTTTTAATTTACATATTCCAATAATTTATCTAGCTATTGCTTAATTGTCGGGTTATCCCCGAAGTCTATCACATAACGGTCCATATTCCTCTGTTTATGGAAACTTTTGAACATCTACCCAAATGTCGGACAATTGATCGATGTCGGCTTTATGATCTATATAGAAACCATTTAATCCTTATATGTAGTTTTATGTTATTGGAATAGCGCAATTCGATGTTAACCATCCAGTACCAAATACTTATTAGTCAAGACGCCTTACTGTTCATTGTATATAATTATGGGATTAATAATATCGATTTACTACCCGCTTTACAATTATTCTTGGTAGTCTTAATGCATTGTATCTACATGTTCCTAGCATATTTCCCGTTAGTAATTCGTATTATGGATCTTCCACGTTGGGTCATTTTAGATTAGCCGTAAGAATTGGTTGACTGTCATGTACCATTCAATTTGGTCGTAATTCTGCTTCCGTATACTAAACTAATTTCTATTAGAGCTTTATTATTGCATTGATAACACTTTAACTAACATCGTTTAATACACTTTCTTCGTCTGATAGATAAACAAAAATATCTATTCATAAATAACGGACAACCCTATATAATATCATAATGTTAGTTCAATACCCTGCTATCCGCGATCCTTACATATCTAAGCGATCTATGGTTGAATTACCAGAATGTGAATATCATGCATATTAATATATAGAGTAAAGAATTGTTAAAAATACGGCAAGTGTATCGGCGTTCTCATCTCCTTGGCTGTCTATTTCAGTTAAATCAGAGGCTAAATCGCTTATGTAGCTATAGTTTGATTATTCACTATACTGAGTAGATTCTTGGCTATATAGTTAACAAATGTAAGTTATATCCATGTTCGATTTAACGGGATTCTTTCAATATGGTCACTTTTAGAAGGACGTAATTGTATAAAGGTCGCTTGATAAATAAGAGTCTAATAAGTATAAATAAGGTATGAATCCAAACCCTTTCATCGGGTAAATATCGCTACTCCAGGAATTAAGGAAAATGAAACACGACTTGGAGTCATCATACCCGCAAATAACAATACAATGATTACCTAGATACTACTCTTAGTGTGTATTCGGTAAAGGGACAAATCCAGTCCTAAAGGTTGATTGTCTTTCGAATGACTCAAATACCCGGATCCCAACAGCAAATGGAAACCCTTAATTAAGAGCGTTTTTAATGTTATATATATCTTAAGGAATATGGTTATAGGAAAGTACTTTATGTTCACTAGCCTCTTTATAGCACTTAGTAGGCGGTCTCACCGTAAACTCAGTTATATCATACGGCCATGAACTCTCTTGACAAATACCGTAATTGGTTAGAGCTAAAACGGCATCCCTAATAGTAGATCCCTAATCAATCTTCGTTGTCCCTTCAAGACTTCTTTCATTATAGTATAGGAATAACCGAGATCCGCGCATTTAAGGCATTGTGTATTCAACCAACGATATCAATGCATTCGCCGTACAAGACCCCAATTAACCCTAGTCTAATACTCTTTGGAATCTATATCTTAAATCAACTACTCCGGGTAACTTATGAGTCGTGATTATGTCTAAATACTACATCTAACGGGCCTATAGTCTATGCATTTTAAGAGTATATATGCCTTATCTAACAATTACATTTTGATTGATTGGTAATAGAAGAGTTGCTTGACCCAGTGGTAAGTTTATTTCTTTGTCTTGAGGAGAACCCTAATATTTGTTATATATTTAATCGTGTTCGCCTTTTACGGGATTATCGGCCATCGCTTCAAGTAATTTAGGGTCTTACTATTGAGTATTTAAAAGAAGAGTTTACGTCTGCTGCAATCCTGCATCGTTCTCTATATATGTCTATTATACTTAGGTGCCGATATCGTTAGAGGGAATTGCATCTTAATCAATTTAACTATTAACTTCCTATTAGGATTTATCGTCTTTTACGGGTAGATCGAATACCTGTTTTTGTTCTTAATTACGTTCTTTCTATATTATTTAGTTGTCACCGTCAGCCCGAGCAGGATCTCTATTATCTACGACTTATACGGGTTCTATATCCTTAGTAACAAGTAATTCTATTTACTCCTATTACACTGGGTTAAATGGGCGTGTAGAATCCATATTGTCTACGAGACTCTCAGTGTTGATTTATTCTTTGCTTTCTATTACTTATTGGGGTTTATTGTCTGTAACTTCTGTTATTCCCAGAGAAGCGAGTGGAATGTCTAACTAGGTTAATGGAACTATATCTAGTGGTATTAATTCGATCTATATATTAGGTGAAACGGGGGTTTGTAGTTTTTGATTTACTTTGGGTTTCCTGACACGTTTGGTTGCAATCATTTAATATTGCTAATAATAAAGACAAGCGATAATTAACTATAGAATTTGGGTGTTATGACGTGAAACGAGGTAAGTATTTAATGGTACTTTGTTTATTGTCTAATATATACTGTTATGGTCATTGTTTTAACTTTAATGTTTACTGGGACCTCTTTTTTATGATATCCAGGATTTCCTGTTTATGTTCCAATATGAAGATCATTAACGACTATTTAGAAAGTAAAACGTCGGTGTCTAAGAGTAAATCTACATTAGAAGAGGCTACCATAGACTTATTGAATTTTGGATTTATATTCTATACGAACAATTAAGGGAGAATAACGTGCGCCTACTAAGACGGAAGTTAAAGTTAAATAGAGTTTCCCGAGCCAGTCGTTTTACCCACAGGATGCCCGATAGTTACTACATTTGGAAACAACCGCATAAAGTTATATGTATGGATGCAGGCGCTATAACAGTGCATATTTGTGATTAAAACGATCTTTTTGAAATCGGTACTTCCCTTTAATATATTTTTAGCCAAAGCTTTATTATAGTTAGAAACCCTGTCTTTGGAGCAAGCGTTAACCACACCCTTCGATACTTTGGGATTTAGGAACAATGACTGTTACTTCTATAACAAATACTATTACATCTATATAAACTTCTACTTGATTGAGGGAGACACATTCGGGTCGGCAATAACCGGTATTATATACTATTCATTGTATCGCTCAAGGAAGTCTTTGTCCAAGTTAAATACCGCATTTTGGCATTTCTTGTATTAACTAACAATCGAAGGATCAAATATATAAGAACTAAGTAAAACGGTTAGATAAATAGACCCACCGGCGTTATTTCGCATATCTATGACAATCCAATCGTAATCCTTAGTAACGAGTTGTTGCACGCTTTGTTCTATTTTTTTAATATTGCCCCCGAAAGACAGAAATGAATGAATATCGTAATATATAAGTTTACCCTGTTTTAAGCTCGAAACGTCTAATTGGTTGTCGCGCTCTTCGTCTTCTATAAGTAGGTCCTTCATTAAGTCAAATATGTTGTTATATCCTGCAAAGTACTGTTGTTTCGCCTTATGGTATTATACATTATTAAGGTTTATTATTCGTTGCTTTGTCTACCTAAATTGACCATCTGATTAGGAGGTTTACGCTGGCCGTTTTCTCTATTTACCCAGTGAATCGCGGACTTTGACTTACTGTTATACATACTCCATATTATCACTATATACTTGGTTATTGCTATTAGACCGATTAACTCGCCCTTTCCTTTATTAAGAGGATTCTTTGCTCCGATTGCTCTTATTGACCGATTCAAATTTCCGCATTAAGTCTACTGTGTTTATCTATTGGGACGCGACTGATCTGATAGACAACTTATTAATCGGGTCAAATGGATTCTATATAGTCATAAATAGGACATATTTGCGTATTGCGGTTAAACTCGAATATGTAGATTTTATGTATTTATTCATGTTCCTAGTAACAAATTTAATAGCAGGTTCGTTGTTTATACTTATTAGTTCATCGTCTATATTAATGTCTTTAAGGAATGACCGAACAACCTTCACCTTAACGTCTCCATCTACTACGATAGCGTTAAATAAAAGTCCGCAAAAGTCTAATGTCTGTATCTACTCTAGATTGTTAAGCTTTATGCTACTATGATCGTCATCTAATATTTTGTTTATTTACAGCATCAACCAAAAATAGCCATTAACATCTGTATTGGGCACTTTCGAATGTAAAACTTGCTGGAACTCCTTAAGGTCTTTAATTATTTTCTTATTATGTAACTTACTTAGAATTGACTTATCCGCCATTTCAATGATGTACTAGAGATCGGCGTATGCAAATGTACTCCAGTTAAACTAATCCTGCGTATTTGATATATTCGACTTCTGTATCGATTTTCTATTCATTTATATTGCTTAATAACTTACGGATATGTTGACCTCTACGTATAAGATAACTTTATTGATTATTATGAGTCTAATATATGCCGATTACCAGACTTCCGATAATTACGTTGAACTCGACATTCGTGACCTAAATCAAAAGTCGTTAAAGAGAACATATCTAGTATTATATTGTAAGTAATCCGCAGACCGACTTCTTATCGCTATATATGACTGTTTATCACTATATCTAATTAGACTATAATGACATTTACCAATTATCAATCACTAATCGGTTATCAATAAACCCAATAAGTAAACGATATAAGGATCATATATGCTGGGCGGTAGGTACGCAATTATCGATATTAACTAATAGAGGTAAATACAAAGACTTAAGAAATAGTAGAAGATATAGTCCAGTGCATAAAAAATACGGACAACGGATCCGAATATGGTCGTATATGTGCTTTAACTATTGTATATCGTTGATATCAAAATTATTATTTAATAAAAGACTTCAGAGTTGATATTGTCTTGGGGGTGTACGCTTGGCAACTTTCGAGGAGAAACCGCAACCAAAACATCATATCCTTGGTCACTTCTAAAATTACTTCTACATCGGTTTAAATAGCCATTATAACATCACTTGGTAGAGATTCTACTGATATTACTTATCCGCGTGTATAGTCACCGATATCCATTTTGATAATAAGAGTTTCGTCTTCCTTTCCCGTTTACAATAACTCAACTAAAGCAGCAACTTCAAGTACCTTTGACCTGGGTGGTTGCATATTACTATTAGATAGTTTTACTGTTTATTTGCTGTAAATGTCTATGAATTCTTCTTTTACGACTGTGGGGTACTTAATTAGCCCCTAAATGATTTCTTTGATATTCAAAACATTTTAATTTATAATAGCTAGTGCTGCGTCTGACTTTGTCTTCGTAAATCGCATAGTATAATAGCAACTACTATCTAAAACCTACATGGGTTGCGCGAAACAGTTGATAACGGGACATCCTACTTAGTAAATCGTTTTTCTTATTAGAGCTGGAATTACCTAATCAACTTGGAATTACTTCTATATAACACTCTACTTTTTGGTTTAATCACTACCTCCAAAATTATTATCGATAAAGACAAATATATTGACATCTTTGAGGTCGTCGAACCCCTTACATATAAGTTATATGATTTCATCGTCCTTTTGATTGACTTCTTTAATTTGGCAGTTTACAAGTATTAACTCGGGAATATCTTTATATATAACATCACAATCGGCGGCTACTTAGAATGTAATATTCCCCGTTCTATCGTAAATCAACTAAACCTGAGACAACCTGTTCTCTTGGATCTACTGGAACTGATAAATAAACTTATTCTTATAACAAATGGATTCGTACAACTGTTTTAATTTATCCTATACTATATTTATTAAAGTAGCCCCTTACTATAGCTACTGAAGAGTGTCGGGACTCTGGTATACAAATTTATGAGAACTCTTAACCAAAAAACATGTATTCATATTACTTTATTATATAAGTTTCTTTCAATATACTACAATGCGTATATAGTCTCTAGTACCTTAATTGATTCTTACATTTGCCGATTATTTGGATGTCCCATATGAATAGTTATCACATTTACCCGTTACCTCTTCTTGTTACCCAGAATACGCGATACATCGGTTTAATTGGTCTAATATAAATAATCTATCGAAAGTGTATGATATCGGCCACTATCATATATAATACAAGTAAATCAAGACACTTAAATAATACTAGACTAAATGGTAAATGATAATATTTTACATTAATACATAAAAAAGTCACTAAGCAACTAATCACTCTATATAGTTTGTTTATAAGGGATAATATGGCTTGGTATTGAATAGTTATCAAGGAGATTAGGGGATTTATTTGAAAGTACATATTGGTTATATTGTATGAACATAGTCATTATAGGTGATGTTTGCACCGGCTAAAACCCCGGGTAATGTTTGACTACCTACTTATTTGCTACATTAAATACTGAGATTGCTTCCACCCCCGGAACCGCCCGTATACAGTGTTGATTTCATTTAAGTATCTAGGATATCTATTGAATCTACCCATTATCCACTACTTATCTTTATACCAGAAAACCCATCATTCTTATAAGCAGTTTTTAATCCACCGCCAGATCCCCCGTAAACCTTACTATATGAATTATCGTTACATTTAAACTATATTGAATCTATATGCTTTCCGCTATGGACGACGATTTCGTTTACAATAGAACCCATAGGACAGGCAAAGTTACCCTTTTAAGAACCAAATTATGAATTAGTATTGAATTCCTGGGCTTCTTGTGTCCAAACTGGCTAAGGCGGAACTTTAAAGTTAACTCCAGATGAATCATCGGTTAAAGAGGACAATGCAATATCGATTGAATCTTATTACTTCTGTGTTAAGGAATCGGCTAATTCTTAGTATTATTTATATTAGATTGGATCAGGTAAATCTGGTTCTACTACAACGTCTACTTTGGGTACTGATAAATCACTAGAAATGATCGTATTGGACGTCGGATTACTCTTGAATCCAACAACAAGATAGATAATAATCCCTATTAGTATTACAACTATTACACCAATCAGCGCTACTTTATCCCATGAAATCATATTTATATTACAAACTTTTTTCAATATATATTCCGTTGTACAAGGAAGGACAATTAATAATAGATAAATACAAGTATATCGTAATAGGACCGAGATTAGTAAAACATCTATAGTAATTGATCCGCGTATCTATGTAACCTTGATCGACTTATAGAGATTACCAGTGCAAACGAAAATACGTTAATATAATAGGGAATTCTAAACTATAAGAGTCATGTTGTATAGAGAGGATATACAGCAATACAGTAGAATCCGGTGAAAGTATCTAATTTGATTGTTTTTG
>Ga0078894_10000422_pt1 | contig 29271 bp, 22 predicted proteins | sample LauGreSu1BDMLBSD_2_FD_67506 | JGI IMG/M metagenome (GOLD analysis project Ga0078894, IMG submission 67506) | Freshwater lake microbial communities from Lake Michigan, USA - Su13.BD.MLB.SD (version 4) (version 4) | ecosystem: Environmental > Aquatic > Freshwater > Lake | place: Lake Michigan... | reverse complement strand
CTATATCTTTTTTGATATTAGTATCTTTTTTTAAAACAATTGACTTACGTTTTTGTTCTTTAGTTACAAACTTTTTATGTTGTTGTGATGACAATTTTGAAATTTTATGTTTCTTTTGAACAATTTCTTTCTTTATTGTCTTTTGTTTTCCCCTGTTTATATGATTGAATGCCGTTGAAAATAGTGAAGTCATAAGCATCAACATAAATGCTAAAACTAACAATGCAATCATCCTTGTTTTTTTAGATATTACCATGTTCTATTATACGTATAATTTTTATATAAGTTTATTTAATTAGAAAGACCGGTTACCCGGTCTTATTTTTTATTCTTTTTCAGTATTATTTTTGAGTCTATACTTAAGTAATGGTTTTCCGTTTATGGTTATATCACCTTTTGCGTTCTTACCTATCTTTTTTACGATAGTCTTTTTGTTTTTAAATCGACCACCTAATATAGTATCTCCTATTTCAATTGGAATTTTTATAACCTCTTCGTATGTTTTTAAGTATTTCATGTTAATCTATGATAATTTTCCATAGAGGTCAGAAAGGTCATTCTCAACGTCATCCTTTTCGGAATCGTATTTATCTGGATCTATCGTTTTATTGTATGTTATGTTGTTGAGTCGGTTTTTCCATCCGTCTCCGTGTGCCGCAAATGTTCCAGCTTCGTTATATCTATTCCAACGTTCTCTTTTTATACACTTGAAGAGTCTCTTTAGGTCTTTTTCGTCTTCTATACTATTGACAATTGATGGAACTTCACTCCACGAATCAGGTCTTTCCTCTCCGATTTTAACCAGTGCTTTTGCCAATGGTTCTGCTACTCCTTCTTTACCTCCAAACCTACCAGGTCCTTGATTAATACATCCATCGTAAAGAATTGTAGAAATTGGTTGGTTTTTAATCTCACCTAAATGTTGTCTATCCCAATAATCCTTTTTGAATATTTCTAATGCAACATCATATGTCAAATCTATCATATCCTTTTTAGTTGGTAGTCTATCTATTCCTTTATCTTTGAAGTATTGATATAGTACGGGTGCTGATACACCATGGTTGGTTCCTATGAACCTATATCCACCACCAGGTACTTCGAAGTAATTTCCTGTATCTTTTCTGTCGTCTGAATATCCAGCCTCCGCCGTTTTGACCATTTTTTGTGCCATTTCGAATTTTGCAACTTCTTTAGAAACTGTCTTTTCTTCTTTTTCCGTTTCAACCTTTGTAGTCTTCTGTTGTTTGTTTGACTCAATCTCCATCTTTATCTCAGCAGTGATTGGTTCTTTTTCGATTACGTCCTTTGTTACGAGGTCAGATAATGGCATATAAGTCACAAATATTATAAGTGCTTTTTTGAGTATGTCTCTTTTGATGTTCATAGGTAGAGCCTTTATCTCTTCGAGCATTCTCAAGAAGTACTGCTTTATCTTCTTTGGATCCTTTACCTTCGTTAAGAATTCGCTAATCTTGTCGATTAACTTACTCTCTATTCCGAGTCCAGACTCGGTGTCACCTCTTTGTAACCAGTTAGCGAATTTGTCTATTTTCTCCTTACCTTTCTGTAGATTTGACTTCTTCGGTTCGAATGTCCATTCCATTTCTGGTGCAGGTTCGTCCGGTGTACCTTTGTCCTTTGTCAGGTCCCATTCGATGGTATCACCTAGTTTGTAGGTGTCTGACTCATTTATTAGTCTGATTGTCTCTAGTATCCTCTGGAACTCCTTCTCCAGTAGGAACTCGTTGTAGTTCGTAATCTTCATGCGGTATATATAAAATACCACTAATGCTTTTTGACTTTTTTGAAGCTGGATGGTAGAAGATGGTCGTTTAGTCTGAAAACATTTATTAGTATTAATACCAAAGTACCTCCGGGTAATAGAGTCAATGATGTTAGACCTAACATCTTTAGTACATCACCTGCTTGTTGACGTATTTCTTCTTTTTCTTTTTCTGTGAGTTTTCTGTAATTTCCTTCTTTATCGACTAACTCTTTTCTGGAAGCACGTAATAGTAAGTCGAATGCGGCACGTGTTTCCTCATTCTCTGTTTTTACATTTGCAATGAATTCATTGAAATGATTTTTGAGTTTCGCTGTTAGTTTCTGTACTTCCGACATATCATTTCTATAAAACAAATACATAATTTGTTTATATATTTTAGGATATTGATTATAAAAAAAGTAATTTTACATATTATGAGACTTTTCTATTTGGGTGATATACATGGTGGATTCAATCTTATATCGAACTACATCGATAAGTTCGGTATAAAGGACGCACACATCATACAGGTTGGTGACTTTGGTGTTGGATTTAAAACACTAATTAAAGAGAAACGTGAGTTAGAGATGTACCACACTAAACTTGTTAAAAATAACGTAACTGTTTGGGCTATACGTGGTAATCACGATTTCAAGCCTTACTTTGATAATGATCCTTTTGAATTGTCTAATATAAAGTTGATACCTGACTACACAGTTCTTGAACTTTGTGGAAAACGTATATTATGTGTGGGTGGTGCTGTAAGTGTTGATCGACTTCCAAGAATGTCTTCTAAACAAGGTGATATATTTGAGAAAGCGGGTAGTTGGGAAGGTTTTGAATATACTGGTAAAGAGAGTTGGTGGAATGATGAGGTTTTTGTTTTAGATGTAGAAAAGGTGGGTTCTATGAAAGAGATAGACATAGTTGTTACACATACTGCACCTGGTTATTGTCCACCTGATAATAGTGTTAATTTTGGTAACATAGTTGAAAGTTTTGCACATTATGATAAACGTTTGAAGACTGATCTTATGTATGAACGTCAACAAATGTCGGAACTATTTCATCTATTGAGATTGAATGGTAACTACCCAACAAAACACTACTACGGACATTTCCACTTCAATGATAAAACAGTCTTTGAAGGTTGTGAACACCGTGTTCTTGGTGTTGGTGAATTATGGGAAGAAGATTTAGATGAAATAAGTTTCTAATGAGAAGAACGGCGCTATACATAAGGTGGAAAGCGACGGGTAGGATGGAGCTTTTCGTGAATCTCGGAAAGCTCTATTCACAATATGACCAAGATCAATTGGGTGTAAGTAGGAATACTTTATCTAAAAAGGATCTTTATTCTGGATATTCAAATGAATATATTGATATATTCAAACTACCTCTTCGTGGTTGAAAAGTTATTTATATACGGTAATATATAGTATAGTGGTGTATTACACTACATAAAAAACAAGTTACCGTTATGGCAGCAAAGGCTTCTACTTCTGCAAAAACTCACACAACAAGAGCTAGGAAGAAAAGACCGGGTATTCACTCGAAGAAAAAAAGTTCTAATTCAAAGAAAGCTACAAATTATAAAAAGCGTTATAGGGGACAGGGTAAATAAACTTGTTTATTTAATTTTAATATAACAATATGCTTATTGAAATTGTTTACGTTCTATTTTTCATGTATTCTTGGTTTGAGACAGACTTCTTTGTTGAATATTCTCGTTTATTTGGAATGTCAGAAAGTTTCAAAATTAATGATTGGGAAAAGTGGCGTGAGAAGTATCCACGAGTTGGTTATTTCGAATACCTTTCAACTAGACACAGAGGTTTTTTTACAAAACTTATTTCATGTAAACCATGTATTTGTTTTTGGTTTTCTGTTTTAGTTTGTCATTTCGGAACGTCTTTATTAAATGTGCCTATTGTTTATCTGGGTTCGATATTGACGTATAATTTTTACATTTGGATTTTATGGAAATTAAAAAAATCTTAAGAATTGATTCACCGGTTCACCTTTATAGGTTGATTGATGATAACATATCTATGTTTGATGAATGTGATGGTGATATGTCTATTCGCCTTCGTTACTTTGTAGATTTGGGTGCAAACTATTTATATGGTTGTAGGTGTGAAGAAACGCAAAACTGGGAATCTTTGGTACGTGAGTATGAAGTTGTTAGTAACGAAACGCCTTTTGTTGATATGTTGTGCTCGGTATTCGATTGTGATTCTGTAAGTTTTTCGAAAGAATTTGAGTAGAAAAGAATATTGAAAAAAAAAAGACGCCTAAAGCGTCTTTTTTTATTAGATAGCATCTATTATTTCAATGTCAAATATAAGGTCCATTCCTGCAAGTGGATGGTTTCCGTCAATTACTACATGATCTTCGTGTACTTCTTTAACGACAATTCTTGCCTCATCACCATCTGCACCTCTTGCAACGAGTATTTGGTCTTCTTCTACCTCACCTGGCATATAACCTTTTGGTATTTCTTTTATTTTCTCATTATCATATTCACCAAATGCTTTTTCTTTGGGTATATTTACTGTGAATTTGTCACCAATTTCTCTACCTATTAGAGCTTCAACAAATCCTTGTACCAATGGGTCTTTCCCAAGTGTGAATCTGTGTGGATCTGTTCCTTCTGTTGTATCGAATACTTCACCAGTGTCTATACGACCCGTGTAGTTCACTGTAACAGTCTGTCCAATTGTTATCATTTTTTCAGTTATTTTTGTTTATATAGTAAAAAACCCGCCTTTGTGGCGGGTTTTTTTTTTATTATTTGAATTCTTTGAAACTCATTATATTTGATTCATTCTTCTGTATTGGCTTTCCGTATTTGTCGAGCTTGGTTACGTCCTCTGCTCCAATCACTTTGTTGTCCATCTCAGGCTCCTTTCCTGTGAACTCTTTCGGTTCAGACCATTTGAATTTGAGCATCTTACCTCTTTCATCTTTACCCATTTTCTCACCTGACTCTCCTTTGAGTCCTGCAAGGTCTGTTATGATTTTGTTTTTGAACAGGTCGATAAATCTAAGTCCTTGATAAGATCCAACGTCACATGTTCCGAATATGTTCGAGATTGATCCAATTCCACCGTGTCCACCGGATACTGTAATTTCGTCCTGACCGATACTCGTGTCCGGATTATAATATCCGAGGTGAGTCTGGAAGTTCTTTAGAAGACCTGTCATATAATGACCTAAGTCGTTGATTGGTTTACCTTCTGCGTCAGTTGGTAGTTCCATTTCATCCATACTTTTGTAACCACAGACCTGTAAAGTTCCTCCGTATTGTAGAAGTATGAACTTAGGTTCTGAGTCCAGGAAACCATCCAAAAAGTCTTTCTCTACGATGGCTCTTGCTCTGAGTGCGTTAGCCCAAGTTCCGGTAGGAACGAAGACGAGGTCTCCGATTTTTACGTAACCGCTGGTCCTTACAAGTCCTCCCTTTTCGAGTTTTTTGAAATCATCGAAAGTGTCTATCGTTACCTTCTGTGTGTCGTTTCCTCTTGTTCTTTTCTGCATCGTGCTTAGCCTCCACTCTGAGTCCTCTACGAAGTCTTTCTTATTTCCTTGTCTGTCTACGTTGTGTTCAGGGTATATTGCCTTCATTGCATTGAATATACCGAATATTGAAACATCTTTACAGTTTGCTATAACTGATATGAGTGTTTTGTGGTCACTCCTCTTCAGGAACTGGTTGAATGCTGCCGCGAACTCTAATCTTTTGTTCTCAGACTTTTTGATGTCTGCCAGGTTGAAGTCTAATAGTCTCTGCCAGCTAACTCCGTACTTCTGGTACTTCGCAGCGTCAATCATATCGACCGCTGCTAGGCGTAATGAGTCCTTCGGAAGGTCTAGCACGATACACAGTGCCTCGTATGCGGATGATGTTGCCAGCTTCTTGACTGGTGCGCCTTTATACTTCTCTTCCTGATCTGGGTTGAATGCTCCGTGGTGGTCGAGATACCAGTCTATGTACTCGTCTCTTTCATCACCAGGCATGTTCGCGAAGTCGAGTGCGATGTTGATGAGCTTAGGGTCGAGTGTTGTGTTCTTCCATCCCTCGGAGTAGTTCACGATTCCGTATTTGACTATCTCGAATTTGTGTTTCTCAAGCCATTTCTTCATCTCAATCGCGCAGAAGATTCCGTCCATGTCGTCGTGCGTGTAGAGTGCGACCTTCTTTCCGTCTTTTCCCTTTTCTATCCAGTATTCCTTGTCGGTGTCCAGCGTCCTAAGCGCCCTTTCCTCGTTTATCGGTGTCCAGTTATTGAAACTCTTTATCCTCATTTTATTTCTATAGGTTTTTTGTATATATTATTCCTCGTTTTTGGTTCTTATCACTACGAGTATGTAGTCCAGATTATGTGGAACGACCGGTGTTCCTACGGTAAGGTCGTAATAGTCGAGTCTTTCTCTCAGGTTGTCAATCACTTCAGTAAACCTTTGAGCTTGTGAGAGATTGATAAGACATTTTCTCAAATCGTCTCCGTAGGATCTGAAGGTTCTTGGTGGGTTCATTACCTTTATCTTAACTTCGATTCTTGGTACGAAAGTGAAACTGAATAAAGTATCGCCTTCTTTGTGAGGTCGGGCAGTCTTTCCCTGTTCTGTTGTTATTTCTAATTGTTCAGGAAACTTTTCTCGGTCCATTATGAGGTCTTCTAGCATCAACTCGATGTCGGTCTTTGTTAGTCCGTTCAGGTTGATTGACTCATTGATATATTCTGTATATTTCTTTAGTCTCATTTCTTTCCGAATCCTGCAATTTTGCCGTCTTTATCACCTTTTGACTCGTCGTCATATTTAGTATCAAAGAAGTTTTCATTATCATTAACAATTTTAACATCTGCGTCTAATGAAGCATATGGACCGAGTTCGCCAGATCGGAATACACCAGAATGCATATCACCATTTAAATAACCATCCATAAAGAAACAATTGTCTAATGTACTACCATCTACCTTACAAGAAAGAACTTTTGAGTTTTTTACTTCGCTATGTGTTATTCTAGATTTAGATATTTGTGAGTTATTTACGTTACAACCTAATAAGTTACAACTATCGAATACACCTATAAGGTCACAATTTATAAAATCAAAATTATTTATTGTAGATGTTGCTTTTATTTTTGCGTCTACTATTTCCATAGTCTGTGTTTGTGTTACATAGTTTATGAGACACTCGCCTATATTTTCGGTTGAATCTATCAATGAATATATTTTTGGATAGATATTATTATAATATGCTTTTACTAAATCATATTCGTTACTTTGGTCAATTTGAAGAACAATGGATGGATATTCAATAAGTAGATTATCATATTTAGAGAAGTTTTTAAACATTTTTATGTTTTCTTCCAGATACTCTTCAAGTTTATTTGCATCTTCATGGTCAAATGATACATCTATTGAATCATGTACATCTATTATAAACCTTTCCATAAAATAAATTAGTTGACCAATATTCTTTTCGTAATCTTTTCCACCGATATATCTGAATTCAAGTCGTTGACTTTCCTTTTCTTCATTGGTGTGCATAAAGTTTATACCATAATATTTGTCATTAGGTAACCTCATATTATTTTTAACAATCTCAATTGGTATATTGAAGAAGTCATATTCTTTATAAGGTATTATTTTTTTTATTGATTTGGCATAAACATTACCTTTTCTTGTAGGAAAAGCTTTAAATATTTCCTCTTCGTTTGTGTTTAATATTAGTTTTAGTATGTTTAGGTCATTTAGGTCCTTTTCTTCACTATCGAATGAAAGGTTGAAATGTATAGAACACTTATCGTTTGTGTATCCATAGTTCTGTATGAAATTTATAACCTTTATTAGATAATATTTTGCATTGTAATAATCGAGTGGTCCAGTTACTAACTCAACCATATTTGAACCACCTGATAAATCTGGCTCAATTTTGAAATTATCTTTGTCCGGAGTAAAGTCGGAGTGATATTTACGGAAGCCCCATACCTTTACAGGTGCCAATTCAATGTTCAACATTTCAAGCGTTTTGTAAAACGAAAAATCTTTCACATAGAATTCGAATTCGAATCCCACCACTGCCTTTTTTAGCTTATCAGATTGATTTAAAAATTTGTCTGAGTACTTTTTCATTTCTTATATATTAAAGTAAAATTATGCGGAAGGTGTTGTGTGGTATATATACAGACATGAATGCCGATTTTCGGTACTAAAAGAAAAGTGAATGGATGAATTTTTTCTGTGTGTACGTAAGGACTAGAAAGAAGATTGATAAGTATATCAAGGTTAATCGTGTCAAAAATAAGTACATTATTGATATTAAAAAGATAATGGAAGAGGAGGAGCTCACACAGGACGAGGACCGCATCTACCTTAAAATTGTCGTTTTCAATAAGATACAACAAGCTATTGAAAAGGGTAAAGATATATACTACATACCTGATTTCGAAAATGAATTCTCAATAGAGAAACTTTTGAATCTTAAAAAGATACTGGGTGATAACCCATTCAATGTACTTGTTTTCTATAACGAGTTTAGAAAGAATCCAGATGTATTGGACGATTTATTTGAAAACTTATCTAAATTTTCTAATTCTCAAATTATACGTGATTATTAAATCATAAGATATTACTAAAGAAGGAGTTTATTAATATATAACCAAAAATAATAAATCATTATGCCTTCAGTATTGGGTGGATCTCCTCTCGGACTATTAATGGTGAATGCTGGTCAAAAAGAAGGTCGGGCAACATTCAATAGTACAACAGAAAGGTCTATAAATGTTCAAAATTATAACGGGCAAAAGAATAATGCAGCTTCTTCTGGATATGGTAACTCACTTTTTTCGGGTGCACGTATTGTTAGAGCATGGCCAGGTATTTCTGAATACTCTGAAAATGATATTCCGGGATTAGATAGTATTGATGCATTAAAAGATGGTGGTACACGTACTGATAAAGATCCAAAATTTAAACCTAGACGAAACTTGCATAACAATGATGTTTATGACACAACCATACTAAACATAATTGATAACCTAAAAGGTACTAAAGCAATGTTAAAAATGGCAGATTTTGCATATCTTAAGAATTTGGGTGTATATCCAAATAACCGACTTATGGTCGCAAGACGATTTGTAACAGCACAAACTGACAATATATACAAAAATCTTAGACGTGCAAAAAGTGGTGCAGTATCGGAGATAAATCCAATGGCGGTACTTATATCATGGGTAGCAGAAGCTGATAATTTTTTGGATATAAGTTTCGGTGAAAAATGGACAGAAGCTAAAGCGAGTTTTACGGATATATTGAACTCAATTGGTGGTGATATATCGTCAAAAGCAAGTGGATTGGGTTCTTCGATGGAAGGTGGTGGTGGTTTATTACCACTTCCTGGTTTTACTGAAATTTTTCAAAGACGTTTTTTACAGAGTATTGGAATACTCAATGAAGGTTCAGGTGATTATATACCATCTGGTAATCCTAATTTGATAAAAGAAGCTAAGGTTAGACAGACCGTTGGATATGATACGGCGGGATCTGGTTTGGAATGTACGGTTAGTATAAAAATGGAGTGTGAATATGAACAAAAGTTCATATCTGGTTTAGATCCAACGATAGTTTGGATGGATTTGATAGGTAATATAACTCGATTTGCAACATCACCATCTATAAACTATGGTCTATCTAAAGATGCTTCAGGTTTGATTGGTTCAATATTAGACAATCCAATGACATTTGTTATAAATGTGGTTAATAGAATAAAAAACGCATTGACAGAGGCAAAAGATAATTTAATAAGGGAAGTTACAGAAAAGATAGCTTCAGTACGTGCACAGATCGCTGCAAAGAAACAGGAAGAAGCTTCCGCAGTGGAAGCAGGTGGCCAACCCGTTGTGGAGAAAGTAAAAAGTAAACTTGAAAGTTCACTCGAAGCTCTTAAGGATCAGTTGGCTAGTGCCGGTGTAGTGGTTAATGTTGTTACAAATTTTATCGGTGATGCACTTAAAGGTTTGGCAATGAAGTATAGGGTTGAGATAATGGGTGTTGTTAATGCATTAAGTGGTTTACCTTCTACACCGTGGCATATCACAATAGGAAATCCAATGCGTCCTGTATTTTGTGCGGGTGATATGTATATGAGAGAATCTATGAATTTGACACTTGGTCCAGTTTTAGCATTCAATGACCTTCCAGCATCTATAAAAGCAAGTTTTACATTAACTAATGCAAGACCATGGGGTATGCAGGAAATAATGGCAAAATTTAACTCTGGTTACATAAGAAGTGTAGATGTTCAAAAGAGTTTCTATGAAACGAATTATATTTACAGTGAAAAAGGTGATAAGACAGAAAAAGCGGGTAACTTCCCTTATGATTATGAAAATGCGGAAAGTGAAACTACTATTAGTGGTTCGGTTTCGAATAGTAATAATGCGACAAATGTTATCAGTGGTTCTGTAAGTAATCCTGCAATGTCAAACTTTTTAGCTAAAAAACAGGAAGAAGAACAAAAACTTAAAGATGCTAAAAAACAGGAAGAAGAACAAAAATCTACTGCAAAAGAAACGCAATCATCGAGACCCGCAGATGATGTTGTTGACCGTACTACAAATCAGGATGCTGTTCAAAATAAATTGAGTGAGGCCAATAAAAAGGCAAAAGAAGCGTCTGAAAAGAAAAGGATTGAGGAAGAGAATAAACGGATTGAGGAAGAGAGATCAAAAGAAATTATTAGTAAAGGTGGTTGGGCGGCGGCAGTAGAACAACAAAGAATTTTGGCAAAACAAAATGCTGAAAAACAGAAATTAGAAAGTACGGTTGATAATTCAAAAACTAATGAGGGTAAACAAACCAAAGAAGATGAACCTAATTTTAGTGGTGGTGATGATTATTATAACTATAAATTGGGTATTCAGTAAAAATAGTAACTATTTATGAGAGATGAAGATTACAACATAAGGTCATTTGAACGTTTACCTGAAAGAATTATGCCAAATGGTCAATTAGTTTTTGATATGTTTACACCAACACTTTACGATAGAAAGGATGTTGGATTATCTCAATATATTGTTCCTGAATTTGAAGCTGGTCGAATAGATTTAGTACTAACTAGTTTATATGGTGATGATAATTTAATGAATTCTTATTCTAGGTTGGATGCACTTCTCTATATAAATGGAATTGATAATCCTCTAAATATATATGATGGTATGGTTATTCTTTATCCACCAGAAGCAGTAGATCTTGATTCTTATAGGTATGACAAAACTTCTGATCCGACCGGTAAAAGAGAAAAAAATAATTCACTTGGTATTCCAAATTCAGTTCCTAACAAATCAACCAGAGTAGACACTAAACGAAGAAAATATCTTGATAGTGTTTCATTACCACCTACCGTCAATAAAGTTCCACAACCAGGTGTGAGAATAGAAGGAAATTCTATAATAATCGGTGGAATAAACTAGCACACGGAGTGTCTATTGATTATATATAGATAATGGCAATCAAATTACCTATAACAATAAGTGGTTCTTATACAATACCTAATTCTATTATTTCAGAGACAAAAGATTGGCGTAAGGTATATTCACAAATAGCCGATGCTATTTATACACTAAATAACAGAAATTCCGATAATTGGGGTGGTTATATGTTTGATGGTACTCCACCAAAGAAATGGGTTGATAGTGGTAATATAACCCGTAGTCATAAGATGGGTATCAACGATGTTCTTAAGAAGTTATACGAAGAAGAAAAGAAGAATGGTGATGTCCGTAACATAAAGATAAAGGTATTTACAAGTTCATCGGATAATAAAATCGGTGTAGAATGGAGTGCGGAAATATTTGAAACTAATGATAAACCAAGTTTAGGTATTTATCATAGAGGCGCATATGGATTTGATAAAAGTGAAGTTAATAAAACCGCTTGGCAAAGAGTGGTTGATGCCAATTTAGTCAAACAGGATGGGAAACCATTAGAACCATATGTATGGGCTGGTCAACTTGAATATGGTGCCGAAACAGAAATTAGTAATTATTTTAAAGGAAACTGGATAGTTTCAAAACTATACATAAAAAATAATATTTACAAAAAGAAGGTTGATAGGATAGTTACCAATGCTGACAAAAAGGCACAAGAGGTTTCTAAAATAAAGGTCGATTATATCTTCGGTGATGAGATTGCATCAAAGGTTGCCACTGATGCATTTGGATTAAAAAGGTATTCTGATGCTAGTTATAATAGTTATTCTACGGATGATGATGCACTAACTAAAACTGTTAGTGATGCAAAGGGTTTTTCTAAGTATTATGCACAACCTACTGAAATACTTAATGGTCTTCAAAGTTATAAAGGTAAACTTAAAGATAAAATAGTTCTTCTTTCGCCGGGTTTATTAAACTTACTAACTTATCAGAAAAAAGATACTGCTAATTGGAAAAAAGGTATATCTAGTATACGAAAACAATTAAAATTTCTTAATGAAGAAGGTGCATATGTTACTATATTAGGTTTAACAGGTAGAAAAGAAGATGAAAATGGTAACGCATTTATATATGGTAACAATCGAGCACTTGATTGGGGAACTACCGTTTCTACAATTGACGTTCCGTCATATAATAAGTGGTTAGAGAACCTTGTAAATGTTTGGAATGGTGAGACAATTGATGGTAAAACTAAATTTGAACAATATCCAGAACATGATTCTTTCGCAATTGCAGAGAGTTTTATAAAGAAGAAGTATCCGGATGCTAAACTTTCAAAATCAAAGACAGGATTACCGAAATCACCTGGTGAGTATACAATAAATAAACAGATAGAATTCGCTTCTGCTGCCATAGTCAAAGAAAGTCCTTTTGATACTGAAAAAGATTCTTTTTCGGTAACATATTATCCGGTCAAAATAGGTGGTGATAAATTCGCATTTGCTGGTGCTTTTTATAAAACCGTAAATGGTAGAGTTCCGTTATATGGTGGAACATACTTAACTACAATTAAATCCAAAATAGCACATCCACCGATTGATGAAGGTAAAGTTACAATTGAAGATGGGGTAGTTGATGGTGGTGTAGTTGATGGTGGTGGTGATGGAACGGTAAATAATGAAGTAAAGGCTGGTGAATATACACCTATTGCTAAAACACCGGTTCAAAGAGTCCCTGTTACGGATCCTTTTGGTATATCAGGATTTATAACTATTAAGAAAGTGAGTGGACCGGGTGATATTATTGGTGAAACGGTTAGACCTATTTATAATATAGATTACAATAGAGGTGCTACTTTTGAAGGTATAAGGTTTTCGGTAGAAGGAGACTATGTGGTATCTGCATCTGCGGATAGTGTAGATGTTATTGCAAAGACGTTTAGTGTTAGGATAGGGAAAGAAGTAGATGTCGAAGCACAAGCTACATCAAGAAACGTACCACCTGATGGTAAAGGTAGTAAACCATGTATTGCGCAAGAGTTTCCACCTACACTTAGTATAGAACCTATGGTACTTCCGTTACCACCGGATAAAACCACACAAATTCAGGTTGTTAGTTCTATTGGAATACGTCCTATTGTTAGTATAAATGGTCTTCCAATTGACCAATCGTCGATACAATCTCTTAAGTTATGGCACAAAGGTATGGTTCCTATGTGTAGCTTAATATTTCAAGATAATACAGGTAAGTTAAGAACGAATACAGTACAGGATAATAGTATTTTTCAAGTTTTCATCGATTCTAAATCTCCGGATTTGAAGAGTATACATATGGAATTCAAAGTTGTTGAATTTAATGAGAATACACAGAATTCCGAATATTCAATGATGGGTGTTATGAATATACCTTATACTAATGGTGCGATGAAAACCTACTCACCATCTGGTGTTGGTGGTAATGCACTCTATGTACAAAGTTATAAATCTTTTGATGGTACATCTGTTGAAGCTATTAGACAGATATGTAAGGATTTGGGTGTAGGTTTCAACACAAATATCGATAAGTCTGATGATAAGATGAAATGGGTTACCAATGGTATAACTATAGAGAAAAGTATTGAGGAAATAATAAGGCATTCTTATATATCAGAGAAGAGTTTTATTTGGGGTTATTTTGATTACTACTATTGTTTCAATTTGATTGATATGGAGAAAGAAATTGGTAGAGATAATTCATCGGATGTTGGACTTGAAACATCAACAGATAAATCTCCGAGTGTATTATCGAGAATGGCATTAATTAATGAAAAAACTGCGGAAAAAAGTAGTTTTTTCTTTGAGAAATATGATGTTAAGAACCTTTCAACATCAAAGAGTTTTGGAACAGGTCATTCTACAAAAGTAAAATATTATGATGTAAACACAAAAGATTGGCTTATATTCGATGTTGATGGTAATACTTCTGATCAAACTAAAAATGTTATATTGAAAGGATCGGTTGATGATGTTGAGCTTTATAATCAAAACGTATCTACTAAATTTCTTGGTTATATAGATACATCTAATGTACATAAAAACTTTCACTATGCGGTTGCACTGAATAAACGAAATATGGATGACTTATCCAAAATACAAGTAAGGTTGGTATTACCTAATACTAACTTAAACTTGTATAAAGGTATGAAGTTATATGTTACATTTGTCAATCAGAATGTAAATATAGGTGATCCGGAGAGGGTGGTTTGGCGTTTCACAGGTGATTGGATAGTTTCTGACATAATATACAATTTTATAGGTGATAAATTCCAACAAGAGGTTATATGTGTAAGAAGGGAACTCAGTAAGATACCTGATGAGATTGATCAAAAGATTGCAGCCAAAGAAGCTGAGAAAAACAAAGAAGTTCCTAAAAACCCTGAGCCAGTTAAACTAAATGCTAAATATGAACCAGGTCAGCCATATCAATTCATAGATATGGCAAATAGAGTTTATTACATAATAGTTAGTTCTAAAACTGATGATGGTATGAAAATGACAGGTCTTCTAAAATGGAAGAAAGAAATTCCTAAGAGAACGGCTAAAGTTGATTTTAAAACATGTAAGGCATTCCCATTTGAAATTGGTTGTAAGAATGATAAATTGAAAGATGTTCAGAAATGGCTTGGTTTGGGTGTGGATGGTTCTTATGGAAACGACACTTATAATAAATTAGTTGAACTTAAGTATCCGGTTATTATAACTCAGGAAGTTTATGATCGAATAAAGAAAGATTATGAGGAGGCACAAAAGAAAGTAGAAGAATCGAAACCAGTGGTTAAGGAGGAGACTGTCAAAAAGACAGATGATCCTGTTGTGAGTTCACCTGAAGAAAATAAAGTTGAAGAAAATAAAGTTGAAGAAAGTTCTTATAATGGTGAAAATATACTTATAATTGGAGATAGTCAGTCAGCTGTATATGGTAAAGGAAATACGGCGGGTGCATTAAAAATAGATTCTAATGGTAATTTGAAATATACTTATAGTAGGGTTACTTATACGTGGCCTAACTTTTTCACTCATAATGGTGCTAAACTTGGAAAAGGGGTTGATGTTTTGGCATTAGGTTCACAAACTACAGATTGGATGTTAAATGGTAATAAGGCAGGTCCTGGACTAAAGACATATTTTAGTAAAACTAAAAAGAAATATTCAACAATTATTATCTGGGGTGGTGGTAATGATTGTACTAATAACTGGGATTTATATAAAAAAACAATTCCTAATATACAGGCGATGGTTGATTTAGGTATAAATCATGGTGCCAAAGTATATGTTTGTTTAGGTTATAAAGTTGAGGGTACAGATGGTAAAGGAAATTTCGATCCGAATTCAGATGTTTGGCCTGGTTTTGGTAATTACAAACATATGGGTACGTTTGGAACTATTGTAAAAAAAGAAGATTGGATTCCAAGATTGAAGAAAAGAAAGGAGTTGAACGAAAGTATACTTAAAGAAAAGATTAAAAAGGCATATTTCATTCCAATGATGGATTTAGGTGGTCAAACATCAGATGGACTTCATGGAACAGAAAAGGCATATCGTTTGGCTGCTAAAAAAATCATGGCCGCGGTTGATGGCACGAACGTTATACAACCTAATAAATAGTTTATGGGTAAATATATTGATAAATTTATAAATCTATTTGATAATAAATTAAACGAACATTTGAATCTATCCACAAAAAGGTCGGAGGAATTTGTAAAAGTTCGTGATGAACAGATTGAATTAGAGAAAGGTGTTCTTTTATCTACTTTAAAACCTGGTAAGAAAACTCCGTTTCTTGGTTTTGGTGGTTGGTCTGGTCATAAATATAAAGATTTGAAAGGACTTTATGAGTATATCTTTCAAAAAGATGGAAGTATGCATATTCCACCTGAAAAAGTTAAGGGTAAAATAAATTCAGATTATACATTTTTTAACGATTGGATAGTTACTCGTGCAACTTATAATATTATTTTGAATGCAAAAAATAATATATTTGTTCAGGTTAATAATTATCCAGGTAAACCGGCAGATCAGGATAACACAGAACTAATTGATGTACCAGCACCAATTGTTGAGAGAACTGAAAAAATAACAGCATTCACACCGAAGAAAGACTTTCCATTTAAAGTAGGTGATATAAATGTTAAAATAAAAGATATTCAGAAATGGCTTGGTTTTACAGGTAAAAGTATTGATGGTGAATTTGGTAACGGAACTTATAATTCACTTTTATATGGTGGGTATTTTGTTGTCACTGATACTAATAATGAGGAAATAACACAAGTTATTTATGATGAATTAAAGAGAGATTATGAGAGTGGATTAGTAGAGAAAAAACCGGCTGCTGTGGTTGTTCCACCTAAACCGGATCCATATATTGAGTTTTTGAAAAAAGCGGAAACTATTAAAGAAAAGGGTGGTGGTCGTTATTGGTTCAATACATTTATTGATATGGTGGAGAAGAATTATGTTAAAAATCCTACAATAAATGATAAGATAAAAGCTGTAATGGAATACTGTGATACCGTTTTTGGAATGGGTAATGGTAATGTTGATTCTATACCAGAGATTGATATAATTGGAAACCGGGCGGTTGATATTTATTATATGAAAAATTATGGTGCAGTTGGTACGGAATATGATAATTATATGAAGTTTTATTCGGTTATATTATTTGATAATTATATAAATATGGATAAGGGTGCACTCGGTGTTATGGCACGTGATGTATTTCCAAATTTGATTCCTTGTTTTCCAGAACCAAGATCAATTGCGATGGATACAATTGATATCGATTCTGCGATAGATGTTACCAAAAAAAATCCGGATGATGAATCACTTCTTCTTTATAATGCATTCCTTGAGGCTAGTGAATACGTTGAACAGAATAGTGATGTGATGGATACTATTCCATTATCTGAAAATAAATGGGAGGTAATACCAAGTGCTGCTCGACATCTTTTAGATCCTAAATGGGAGACATTGGGTGAATATACTTTTGAATTCTCTATGGAAGATGTTATAAAGGTGATAAGTGGTCCTTCGGGTCCGGGTTCTAATATATTTATACCTAGTTATGTTGGTCTTACGGAATCATCTATTAATGTAGGTGAGTTATTTAGAGAATATAGAGGTGAAATTGTTTCACCAGAGGTTCTAGAAGAATCTAAAGAAGAGACAGAAATCATGGATATGAATGGAATTACTGAAGAATTCGACTATGAAAAAGAAGATGAATATGATTCATTATCTTCTGAATATGTTGAAGTAGAGGATTGGAGTTTGAACGAAGGTCAAATGGAAGCACTTGAACTTTATCACGATGAGAAAGATGCTTATAAATATACAGCCGGTGAATATGAAGAAGAAGCTTCGTACTCTAGTGATGGTGGAGGTAGTACGGTAGTTTCTAATGATAGTGGTGGAAGTAATAATGGCGGTTCTGTTGTTGGTGCGGGAAGTGGTAATCAAAATCCAGAGGGTGTAAAAGTTGTTAATAAGGAAGGTTATATTGTTAATGGTAAACAAAAAAAGATTATAGACTTGTCGGATCGTTCAATTGCACAGGGTCAACCTACTACATACACATACTTTATAGTGCATCACACTGCAGGAAGAGGAACTGCAGAGCAGGTTATAAACGTTTTGAATACACGTAAAAATAAATCAGGTCAACCAATGCATTTATCTGTACAATTTATAATTGATCGTGATGGTTACATATACAGAGGTACTAAACCAAATAGAACCGGAGGTCATGTTCTACCATCGAAGAATTCAAATAATGCCGATGGTATACCTAAGGATATTTATAATTATAACTCAGCAGGTTGTGAGGTTATTGCTAAAGATGATAGTGATGTTATTGTAAATAGACAGGGTCCTGCTTTACTTAAAATAATAAAGCATCTAAATATACCTAAAGGTAAAGTATTCGGACATGGTGAAGTTAATGATCATAAGGCCAAAACAGAAGGTATAACACTTAAGAAATATGTTCTTGATAATTGGGAAAATTATAAACTTTGGACAGGTGATAATGCCATAGATTGGGGTTGGGGAATTGATAAATAGTAGACATTTATTATAATGTCTACTAATTAGTTAACTTAATTATATTATCCACGGCACTTGTGTCTTTGAAAGTCATTCCTTGATATTTACCGGATTCTAAAATAAGTGTTCTACAGCCATCTGAATATTTACCATTAGATATTTGTGTCTCTGTACCATTTTCTTTATCAACTGAATACATTGTGAAAGTATTTCCTGTTAATATTTTTATTCGGTAAGTATTGTTTTTGAATGTTTCTTGGTATGCATATGTTTTACCATCCTCCATAAGGAAGGTTGATATCTTATTATCCCATTCTATAAGAGACATTGCGAACCATATGTTATCATCTTCAACTGGGTTGACAAATGTTTGGAATTCATCACCATTTCTATCCCAAGATTCTTTATCTGCATCGGTCCATTTGGAATCTTCTTTTAATTTGGTCTCTTTCTTCCTATTTGACCACGCTTGGAATGCTAATATTTTGGTTTCGGTATTCAAAAATTCTGGTGCAGTTAATGGTTTATCCGTAGTTACGTTTTCCTTCTCATTTGCTTTCTTTTCTTCGTCGAGAATTGGTTCATCAGGATTAGCTTTCTGTTCAACTACTGCATTTTCCCAATCCTGTTTAGTAACTATTGTGTAAGTAAATGAGTTACCATAAGTTTCTTGATGTTTAACACAAAGTCTCATAAAACCATCAATATCGTTTATATTCGAAAATAATTGATCACCTTCTAATCCCCAATGTCCTACATTTACACCACCAGGGAATCCTTTTGTGAGCATTACTTTTCTTTCGAGTCTCAATGGTTTTGGCATATCCTCTGGAATGAATTCTGGACGATCAAATGATTTATCTCTCCATAATAAGAATGTTGCCCCTGTTCTTGCTTGTAAAACGGCACTACCACCATTACTGCCTATTTCAAATGAATCGATATATTGTGATGGTACTAAAATAGTTATTGCATTATCGGATCCGTTTATTCCATTTATTAGTTGATAAAACTTTTTAGTGGTGATTCTTTGGTTTATATATTCATCCATACCCATTATACGTGCTCTCATTAGTGCCAATGGAGTTGTATATTTTTTAAGAATACTTTCTGTTAATGTAAATTCGGTTCCGGGAACGGTTGATATAGGATATTTTATTATATTCCACTCTCCCTGTTCGTCTTTGTACATTACGTGTAATTTATCAACGAATGAATCTGTGTATTCTTCCCTTGGAGATAAACACTGATTTCGAACTGCAACTATATTCATTTGATTAACACCCGTATATAATTGGTATCCTTTTGTTCTAAGTATTCTGTGAATTATCTTTACATCCTGATGTGGAACTTTAATAACTTTTGTTGCTTCGGGAATTACACCTACTGGTGATTCTGCATTTTGTAGTTCTGCATCGCTGAATGTAGTTTCACTGGAACCTGATTCAGATTCGTAATCTATTTTTTCTTTTTTAGTTATTTTATTATCCTCTATTGTCGATTTCCAATTATCACCTATGGTTGCATCTGCTATCCTATCTTGTTTCTCAACATAGTTATTATCAACTATCTTTACGTGTTTAGAGAGTATCTTCGGTTCTTTTATAGCTTTATATAACTGAATGTGTTTCATCAATGCAGGTGATGGCACTATTGGTGCTGCAAAATTACCGATGAATGCACGGTTTGTAAGCATTAGGTTAAGAAATGTGTCGAACCAATCGGTAAAGTTATCACCAAGTATTGCACTCTGTTCTGCTTTTGCAGTTCCTATATTTACGTGTCCAAAATTATCCTTAAGGTTTAGGTCTATACCACCTTTTGTTATATTTATATTATTGAATTTGTGGTCAATCTTTAAACCTTCTGATTCATTAACATAAATTTGTGTCTTATGATCAAATATGAGTGACTTCATCGAAAGGTAATCCTTATCAGATAAAGAATTCAATTTCTGTTCGAGGTTTGTATTGTAATGTTTAGAATGTATATATTCCGGGTTTTGTGGATTTCCATTCTCAAATACAACTACAACAACTTTACCGAGGTCAGGTATATTGTTTACATTACCATTTAAATCTTTCCACGGAAGAGCCCATGGAAGGTTATTAGTTGGTATAAGGTAAGAATTATCTTTATCCTTTCCGTCATGTACGTCAAATACTCTTACTCGACATCTACACAATTTATCAGGATCTTTGTTATCCTCAATTACACCGAGGTATGTTTTACCGGATTCTACGGTTTCTTTTTTTCCGAATGTACTCATTGGTATTTTTATAATCCAAATTTCTTATTGTTTACAGGATAAGGCCATTGTGTATTATTTTTCACTATATCTTCCAATTTACCTTGTGATTTTACACCTTGTGCACCTTGTCCTCCAAATCCTATGTTATTATCCTTATTAACATAATTACCTGATGTTTTACCATATGATACACCTTCATCTGCTGGTCTAAATTGTGCAAAAGTATTTAATATTTTTTCTAAATCTCCTTGTGATTTTACACTTTGTAAACCTTGTCCACCAAATCCTACTTTAGATTCACTATATTCTTTATCGTTATAGTCATATGGTTTATAACTACCTGGTGTTCCGTCACCTTCATTTTTAGGTTTGAATTTTGCACTTTTATTTAAAATTGAATTTATTTTTGGTACAGAAGGCACACTTTGTTTACCTAATGCACTAAATCCAAATCCCTTTGGTACATCACCACCATAGTTACTACCTGCCTTTGGTTCTTGGTAATCATAAGCTTTGTAGTTTCCTACCTTTTTACCTTTATCAACTCCTTCATCACTTGGTTTAAAGTTTGCGTTTTTATTTAATGTATCTTCTATGGTTATATCAGAAGGCACACTTTGTTTACCTAATGCACCAAATCCAAATCCTTTTGGTACATCAGGACCATAGTTTTTACCGGCCTTTGGTTCTTGGTAATCATAAGCTTTGTAGTTTCCTACCTTTTTACCTTTATCAACTCCTTCATCAATTGGCTTAAAGTTTGCATTATTATTGAGTATATCCTCGATTGTACTACCATTGGACTTAACACTTTGTGCACCCTGTCCACCAAATCCTAATTTAGAATCACTAAATTCTTTATCGTTATAGTCATATGCTTTATAACTACCTGCAGTTCCATCTCCTTCACTTTTAGGTTTAAAAATTGCTTTTTTGTTTAGGATATCTTTTAATAAATCATCAGACTTAACACTTTGTGCACCCTGTCCACCAAATCCTTTACTAGTTGGAATTTGAATTCCTAAAATTGAAATATATGATTTGTCATTATAGTCATATGGTTTATAACTACCTGCAGTTCCATCTCCTTCATTTTTAGGTTTGAAATATGCATCTTTGTTTAAGATATCTTTTAGTGAATCATCCGATTTTAATAGACTATTCTGGAAGAATCCACCACCCCAAGAGGTAATATCTTTTGATAAATTTAATATATTTTGTAAATCTTTGGCCTTTGCACTCTCTTGAAGTACTGATGGTAAATCACTGAATTTTTTTAACATCATATTGAGTGGATTGAACCATACAGATGGTGAATCTGATTTTTTTAAACCATTCGGCATAAGGTCATCTATCGCCTGGTGACCGAATGGGTTTATAATCTGTTTTGCATTTGCTAATATTCCTGTTAGTTCTTCACCCCAGTAGTTGAATAATTCATTTCTAACATCAAAAAATATACCCATTGAAACAGGTGCATATGGTCTTGGATAAACATTTGTAGGTTCTGTATCGAGTCCTCCTCCACCAATGAAAAGACGTGCACGTGAAAGTGTATCCTGTAATAGTTCTTTACGTACCATAAATTGCATTTTGGCTTCTCTCCATGGCCAAAGTAGTGTATTTTTAACCATTCTTTTAATACCCTGTTTGGCTTTTTGTTTAAATCTTTCACCACTGGTAGGTCTTGAACGATATTCAAATTGACCTGTTTCCTTATTGTATACTGTTAATTTACCCTTTCTACTAGCAACAACATCCTCACCATCTTCTTCTGCTATTATAGCATCACTGAATCCTGCGAAATCATTTGGATCGTCAAATGGTTCATCAAAGTCTACACTATTACTATGAATATTATTCATAAGTTCTATTTCATCATGTACACCATCTTGTCCAAGAGAGTTGGCTTTTTTGGTATAAAATCTAGGAACTGAATAATCTACAATACTACCGGTGTCACCACCTTCTGCTCGTTCCATTTTTCTCAACTGATAGGACATTTTGTTTCCAAGACGCCATAAAGCACCATTATTATATCCTACATATCTACCAAATAGGTTAGGATCCGAAACCCATTTATCGAATTTGAGTGTAGAATATTTGTAATCAAATTTAACATCAAATCCTTCATATACTTTAACCTGTGAATTATCAATATTGTCATCATGTGATGGTTTATCAAAATAGAATTGACATTCCTTTAATGAATATATGTGTCTAGATACGTTATCTTTTATTGTCTGTATTTTATATATGTTACGTGAAACATCATTGTCTGAAGGAGCCATTGCATTTCTTATCCTGTTGAAATTTCTAACCTCGGTAACTACAATATCACAATTGAATCTAAGTAAGTTCTCTGGTATTACTCCTTTACCTAAAGGTTTTGACCAATAAAGCATTTTATATAAGTGTGAAAGTGCTGCCATTGTTCCGGATACGTCCTCGTTAAAAGTTAGAGTTATCATATCTTTTCCGTAGTCAACTAAAAACTTATTAGTATCACCGGTATTTGATTCGTTTAGTTTATGTAACCCATCTATTTTATATAAGTAGTGTGCTAAATATGCTCTTTTACCTCTTCTTTTTAGTCGGGAACCCTGTGGATTATCAGAATTTGCATATTTGTTTAGATATGAACTTCCATAATCACTATATAATGCTTCTTTATCATAGAGGTCTATTTCCTTTTGTCTACATTCTATTTTACCTTTTGTTTTAAATAGTTTTTGAAACTGCATTTTAAAATCATAGATTACCCTTCTTCTAGATTGTATCTCACTTACATTTGGATATGCATCGATGAATTCTTCAACCGAGCCATTTAATAATGGTGAACTGAGTGCATCTATGACTACTTGAAAACTATAAACAACAGGATCTTGATTCTCCCATGATGAGCTACTGAAATTTCTCAATTTAGTATTTGCAACCGCTTCATCTGTCTGATCAGTATCAAAGAAAACTGCATTTCCTTCTATAAGTGTATCGTGTTGAAAATAATCAGTTGCTAAGTCATTGAACATCATCAATGTATCTCTTTTACTAAATGGATCTTCACCTGCTTTGGGTTTTCTAGCGATGTCTGGATTTGAAGTTCTGGTTCCTAATTTATCATACGCACCAAGTCTATTTTGTGATTCTGGTGAGTCATTAGCTCCACTTATTTTAGATATGTGTGCATCCAATAGATTTCCCCACCATCCATTTGGTGCCAAACCATTAGATTTATTTGCGTATTCATTCATAAGGTACTCATCGTAAGTACCTGCATCCATCATTTGTTTCTTTTCGTCTTCGGATAATATTTTGGATTTTTGTTGAGATTCATTTCCAATCCCATCTATCATGTACTTTCCATCCCTTTGTATTATAGAACCGAAGTATGCTTGATTTGGTGTGAACCCTGGTGGATATCTTTTAGGACCATCCGAAGTATTTACAGTAATAGTGGTTAGTTGTGGAGGAGATGTTGTATCACTAACAATTGTTCTTACAAACATATTATTATCATTCATAGATTGAATGTTATCAAGAGTACCTGATTCAATTGAACTTGCTTTTCTAGCAAATCTTCTAGCCTCTCTTCTTTTCAACCTTTCTTGTCTACGTGTTGGTTTGTCGTCTGGCTTATCCTCTGGTAATGATGAGTTTTTTTGTACTGGTGGAATCATCTCTTTTATAAGTTGTTTGTTAACCTATATATAAAAATGACCGTATCTTGGATACGGTCATTTGTGTTTTATTTTTAATTTGCTTTTCCACCAGGCCAATATCCACCTTTGTGTAAAATATTAGTGGCATACTTGTATGACTCACTAGGTACTTTACCTTTTAGTGAAGGAAATGCTATTTTATTATTTAATGCCTTCTGATATATTTTTAAATAAGGTCCTGAATTATACCCAGATAATGCAAGATCTAGTCTACCATTGAACATTTTAATTAATTTACTCATCATAGTAAAATAAGGTGGATCTACGTTTATAACCTTACCATCACTGGATTCACCAAAAAGGTGTACTCTTGGGTCTCCTCTATATCCACCCTTTTGTGGAACACCATTTGAGAAAACAGTTTTGTCCCACTTTGCATATGATTGCCATGTTGTTGGCATAAATTGACATAGTCCACCTGCACCTGCACTTGATTGTTTTTGATTTCTTATTACTCTTTCACTAAAACCACTTTCTACGGCCAATTGTCGCATAGCTATAATTCGTGGAATTCCATAATTATCACAATTACGTAGGAATCTTTGGTAGTCTAAACCAAATTTTTCACATACATTGCTTTTGAAAAGTTTAATTACGTATTCGTCATTATTGAAGTCATTATTCATTTGTCCACCTAAAACAATCCTACTACCATTAAATACGGTATCACTAAATGATATATTTGTATTAGTATTACTATCTACATTAACTGAATTATCACTTGAATTACCGAATACTTCTGGATTTGATTGAGCTAAAGCAAGTGTCTGTTCTTTCATTACACCAATTTCATACTCCCACTTTTGTTGTGTCCAATTTTCAGTAGGATCTACCATAGGACCACCACTACCGACTATACTATCATTAACTTCAAGGTATTCTGGATCTAATTTATCGTAGTCTTCTTCATAATCGAAATTTGTCATATCATCTGTAATTCCTTCCAGATTCGTCTCATCACCTATGAATATGTGAAAAGTTGGTATATCTCTATTTGCAGGATGACCCGTTTCAAACTCCGATGGTGTTTGCCATTTTCTAGTTGGTCGACTTATAGTCAAACTAAGATTTCCGGATGCTTGTTCTTCTTTTGCGTTATCTGTTGCCTTTTTTTCTTCTTCGGTTGGAGTTTTATCCGCTTTTTTATCTGTAGGTGGCCAACCATCTTCAAGTGTGTATCTATAGAATGTTTGTCGAAACGCATTATTTATATTATTCCTTATATTGGCCGGATTTTCGTATAATACATCTTTGACTATTTCTACTTCTATTTTTGTCTCTTTATAACTTACATAGCTATCACCTTCGGGTTTTAATTGGTCCGTTCCTAAAAGATTAGTCTTTACAGCAGGTGCGTGTAAATCTGTCCTTTTTAGGAATAATGCTTTTGCGTCTTTATCAGTTTTCTGACCATACACTCCACGACTGGTGAAGCCGACCCATGCTTTTCCATTACCCTTATCCTTTTCTTTCTTACTTTCATCTATTTCAACTGTCCAAACAACAACACCACCTGATGGTTGTGTTGTATCAGAATTTACAACCACATCTACTTTTGTAACAATTGGATTATAACCCATAAGGTATATCTCTGCAAGTTTTGACATAACTATATCATCCATTGAACCTAACTTAGTTATACTACCATCTGCACTTGTGTAAGATTGAAAACCGGTAAGTTCTACTTCGTTGGATGCATTATAGCTTCCACTAATAGAAATTGGAAATGGTGATTTCTCCTTTTCTACTGGTTTTTCTACTTTTTTTTCCTCTTCGGTTTTTTGTTCAGGAGGGTTTTTTGTTGGTCTGGGTGGTAAATTTTTGGATACACTTGTATTCCATAAATCGACGTAACTGGTTGGGTGTACACCATCACTTGCAGGGTCAAAACCACCTGAAAAAGTAAATCCATATTTTGATGCCAAATTACTTAAAGTGGTATTTCCATCTTTATATTTTGTATTACTAACTCCTATTATTTCAACTGCAGCATTAGCATCTTTTAGAAACTTTAATTGTTCCTCTATTGTAGTAGTCATATTAGAACCATTCGAATAACCAGTTGATAATATAACAACCTTTCCATCAAAATTTGCCTGACCAAATTCTTTCAGATATCCCAAAATTTTAGTAGGGTTTGCACCAACTTTAGATGCACCCTTATCATCTTTAGATACAGGATCTTTAGTTCCACCTGCTTTTCTCTTTAATCCAAGTGCCCCTTTTGCAATACCTGCCGCGATACTATCTCCGAATATTAAGTCCCATTTATCAGAAGGATCTGTTTTTTTAATACAATCTGCTTGTGTATTTTTATTCTTCCATTGTATCCAATATTCTTCTAATCCTTCCGGTGTTTTTATTAGATTACTAATATCGAGTTGTTCACCGGGTAGTAAACCACTTGCTAATTGACTTTTTCTATTTGTTAAATCAGGTGTGTGTCCCCAACCACCAACATGGTCAAATGATGTATAAGCATCACATTTAGTACTAACATCAATAAAAGGTATTTTGAGGTAGTAAGTGACATCTCCAGTACCATCCATACCAACTGTTGTCATTTCGATACTGGTAAAATTTACTTTTTTATACTTACCAGAATTGTATAATTCTTTTAATTTATCACCAACTTTATTACACATCTCATTTGAGAATTGGTGTGCTACATCTTGTTTACCAGCTGGCTTGGTACTATCAAACTCTGGACCGATATAAGTTCCAGAACATCCGTTTTCATCACATACTATCGCCATGTTTTTTTATAAATTTATTTTTAGTATTTTAAAAGGATATTTCCTTTTCACATAGAAAGTTTCCCTTTCTTTGTAATGTCTGTAAAGTGCATTATTCAAATCATCTTTGTCAAATACATCTACTAAATCGAATATATTCACCTTTTGTTTTTCGGAGTGAAGTCTCAATCCTCTACCAATAGATTGTATAATAATTTGTTCAGATTTAAATGAGTCCGCAAATATTACATTAAAGATGGCATTTATACTCACACCTGTCGATAGTGTACCGTTCTCAGTAAGAGGCGACTAAGACCTTAGTCGCCCCTTCTTCTCTAATTTCTTCTCTTTTGTCTACAATCCTAGCCATTGGTTATTGTTTTTTTTTATTGTTTTCTTATTTTATTAATAAAATTATCATCGATATCATCATCTTTAGTAATTTCTTTGGCGATTTTATATTTTCCATTTGATAACAATATCTGAAAGTCTGATTTTACTTCAATTTCAAAATCACCAAAATTTAGAATAGTATACTCTACCTTTTTTTTGGTTATCTCCATCTGCTTCTTTATCTCCTCTCTCTTGCGTCCGCTGACCTCTCCATCTATGTAGAAGAACTCCTTATCTTTTATATCAGATTGTAATCTGTTTAGTATTCTCTGACCATTCTCAATTGTGTGAAAAAGTAGTAATGTGTTATTTTCACACTTAGAAACAAGCTTACTAATGAAAGCGAGTCGTTTATCGGACTGGTGTGCATACTTCTTTTCAAAATCAAATGCTGATTTTCCGTCACCATGCTTTCTTATATATTTGACCTGTTCGTAGAAATGTGGATCACCGTGGTTCATTAAAACAACCTTTATGTCCATTGGTGTTATTATACCCTTCTTTTTGAGTTCATCTGCACTAACTTCAGTTATTTTAGGACCAAGTACTGATTGTATAGTAAGTATTTCACATGTGTCGTCACCTGGAAAAGTTCCTGATACACCAAAACGACAATAAGCTCTTCCAAAGGTGTGTTCTAGTATAGTCGTTATCGTCTTGGCCTTTGCACCATGTGCTTCATCTGTGGCAACTGTGTGAAATTGATGAAAAAACTCTTTAGGCCATTTCTCAAGTGATTGATATGTTCCAATATAAACATTGGCGTTATCAGTACCAGAATATTTTCTAGGTCTTTCTGACATTACTTCTTCTACTCTTACCTGACAACACTCCGGTGGAATTTCTTCAGTCTTTTCCTGTCTCATCTTTTCAATACGGTTTATACCAAGATTATATTCTACGATATTGTCGTAGAACTGTGTAACTAATGTAATTGATGGAACGATTATTAAAAATTTCGCATCATGCTTTATATTCTTTAGTGTGTAGAACATAACTATTGAAATGATTAACGATTTACCACCAGAAGTAGCAACCTCTGCCATACAATATCTATTCTTTAGTATCCTGTATGCTGCATCTATCTGATGATCATATGGCATAAATGGAATCCATAGACCATCTTTAGTACGTACTTTATGGTCTTTGAAAAATTCTTTACAAAAGTCCTGAACCTTTTCCGGTGTAACATCACGGTTTATAGGAAAATCTTCTTTGTTTTCTATTATGAATGGTACTTCAATCTCTCTACATCCATAAAGTGCTTCTCTCCAGAGACCTAAACTTATACGACCGTTTTTGAAGTAAGACTTCTTTCCGTCCCAAACGCCCATCTTAACGGCAGGTTGAAATTTCCATCCTTTTACGTGTCTTGTGAGCCAAAGCTGCATCTGGTGGTACTCTATACGGGTAGCATCTGATGCTACTATTTCCTCGGTGTCTGGATCGTATCTAAACTTCATACATATTATATATGTAATTTAACTTGTTTTTGTTTAAAAAACTGAATATAAATGTTTTATAAATAAAAAAAAAGAGGTCACTAATGACCTCTTTTTTTAAATTCTTCCGAGTAATTCTGACTTCTTCTCTGAGAACTCTTCTTCGGTTAGTATTCCGGCGTCCCTTAGATCCGCAAGTTTCTTTATCATCTCTATCACGTCAATCTGTTGTTTCTGTTCGGGTTTTTCTTTTAACTCCTTTGTCTCAATTGGCCTTCTACTCTCTGGTAAGAGTTCCAGTACGGTTGATGAAATGTAGAAGTTGTCAAAGTCAATATCAACTTCATCGAACTCTTGTTTAGAATCAGAACCCTTCTCAACTCTACCCGTTTCAAATGAACCCTTCTCAACTCTACCAATTGGAATACTCGATGAGTTATTTAAT